>Ga0213868_10000406_pt1 | contig 40721 bp, 35 predicted proteins | sample PICome_9_FD_160087 | JGI IMG/M metagenome (GOLD analysis project Ga0213868, IMG submission 160087) | Coastal seawater microbial communities near Pivers Island, North Carolina, United States - PICO127 | ecosystem: Environmental > Aquatic > Marine > Coastal | place: USA: North Carolina...
AACTTGGTATCATAACCCTGTTCAAAGTTTACGTACTCCTCTCCGGGGCGTTAGTTTCTGCAGGGTTTTGAACGACGATTCCATCTATCAGTTGCATCCATTCAATCGTCACCTGATAGGCGTCGGAAGGCATGATGAGTTCATCGGAGATAGCTACTGTGAACTCTGCTTCAGCCTCTGCGAAATAGGCAGCAGTACCGCTGCGCTCCCACATCCAAGCCGGTGCTTCCGTGCTAAACTGCACATTGCCTGTGGGGGGCAAGTCATGTTTGTACGTGCTAGTATCAAGCCATGATTCATCAAAGTGACAGAGCGCGATGGTGTTCCCATCTAGCTCAAACGGCTCTCCAATTGGAGTGCTGTTTTGTCCGGGAAGAATATCGGGGAGAATGCCTCCCGTTGGGTCCTGGGCGAAGGGAATTGTAGCAAAGATTCGAAAACCGTTGTCCATACTTTCATGATCATGGGCTGCGGTATTGACATTCACATTCCACTGATCCCAGTCGCCGTTGGCCCAGTCACCACCGCGAATGTCGCGATTGAGGGGGGCCATTGTGCTATGCTGATCTTCGGTCCATTCGACAACGTTTCCACCCATATGCATGATGCCGAAGTAGGACTGAGTTCCTTCACCACCGCTATCCACATTGCAAAACGGTGTCTGGCTTGTCATAAAATCTTGTCCCCAATTGGCTACTGATGCTGCCGGATTGGTGAGCTCCTAGGTGGTAGGATTGATGATCGCTTGGGTGGGGGAGGCGTCGGATTGTTGGGGAAAGCGCCAATAGAATGGGATAAAGTAAGGGCCGCCTTCAACTTCAGTCAGAGGTGCATAGTAGGCTGCTTTATGCCACTCATCTGGCGAAGGTAGGAAAACCTGCGCGCCTGCTGATCTGCTAGGGGATTCCTCGGTCATGTTGTAGACGCCGGAGTCGGTGCCGCCGGAACGCTGACCATTGGCCATCCAGTTGACGAATCGGGCGGCGTCTTCCCACGTCAGAAAGTTGGCTGGCAAGCGCTCCCGCCCAGGCTTCGCACTGTAAACATAGGGATCGGACGTGATCCTTCTGCCCGTTCGTACGTTGTGGCCATTAAGAGCATTCAGTTCGCCCGTTTTTGAGTAGAGCGTATTCGGATCACCAAGGTGAGCGGTCTTGTTTAGAAACTCCAAATACTGAGCCACAGAGACCTCGTGCTTAGCCACTGCGTAGGCATAGGAGACAGTGCCGAGTTGTTGTACAATGTCGACCTGATCATTGGATATGGTCGCCATGCTAGGGTCATCGATCTCATCCACCGTTTTCCAATCGAAGCGGACTTCAGCCCAAGAGCAGGAAATGGTTAGGAAAGCTAGGAAAAGATAAACTGTCAGTCTATAATAAGAAAAAATCGGTTAAAACATCGCGATATCGAAGCTTGGTGAATGTTTTAGTGTCTCCAAAGATCTTCTTATGGGTGTATATCATACACCGGTTAGGGCCCTGATTAAAAGTGTGGTTACCTTTGGTCTCATAAATTAGAACGGGTCCGGAACACTGCATCGAAGACTGATAGCCGTAAATTATTGTTAGCCCATGCGGACCGCAGAACAATTGAAGAGAGCTGGTTTCTCTACCGATCGAGCACCAATACAATAAGTGTGTGTTAGAAATTCGATGCAACGTCCTGGTTGCAAACGGTATGTCTCTGGCTGCTTGGTTCTATAACTCTGGTCAAAAGTCGTCGCTTTCATCTACGTTCTCCCCAACGTCACACGATAGCGACAAAGCAGGCGGTGATGTGACGCAGCTACATAGAGCGGCAGCTATCGGACTTCAGAAGTTCGCACGAATGCGAAACGAGAATTCACCAGCGAACCGGCGGTTCCATATTTCCCTCCCGTTCTTGAATTGGATTGCAGCTTGCCATTTGGGCCGGCTTCACCTGTTAACATTATGAAGAGAAAAGTCTTTGGCTTAAAGCCGAAGGATCGGCGAGAGAGCCATCGCGGTGTCCCAAATGCATAGCCAATGGACCCGTGTTACGGATTCTCTAGTTCCACCCGGAAGCGCAAGTAACCGCTCCCTCCCTTGATCAGGACGATTTGCTTACTTGCCACTTCAGGTGTCCCGCCTGGAAGTGTGGTAACCGGATACTGCTCTGCAGCCGTCGCCTCCCAATCTTGAAGGTCTGACGAACTCTCGATCACAATCGACGTCCCAAGACGCTGTGGATAAATGATGGAGACACTATTCTCGTCGGCTTCCGTCTGAATGATGCCCCCGTCTCTCTGGTTAGGCAACGTGCCGAAAGCAAATTCGAGACCGTTGGCAAAGCCGTCACCGTCTGGATCCGCCTGGAACCCTATCACTTCCGGCTGATTAAGCTGACTAGCGGAGAACACGGTGACTTGCCAATCCGCATAGGTGAGCCGTGTTACCGCCTCTAAATTACCCGGACTGCCGCCAAGGCCCCCGCTCATCTGCCAGCTAGTGGCTTCGTCCAGAATGGCTTGCCCAGAAAGATCAGTGAGAATCAATGAGAAGCCCTCGCCATCAGCGGAGGTTGGCCATGGGGCGCTGTCGTCGTAGCGGAAACGATGGATCGAGCGGCCATTGGCGCCTTCTAACACGAGCGTTTCACCTCCATTGGAGAGCATGCCTGTATACTCGCCAATCACGTTCAGCCCCTTGCCATAGCGCTCTTCAAAAGCGGCTCTGTTGGCTACTAGCATAGCAACGCTGCCTGGCTCAAGGATCTCCAGGGCAAAGTCGAACCGGATACCTTCCGAGAATCGTAAAGAACGCAGATCAAGAGAACGTTGTCCGACGTTGGTGATCTCCAGGAACTCAAAGGCGTCTTGGTCCGTGAATCCTAGCGCAATCTCAGCGTCGGTCGGTGTAGCTGGATGATACATGATCTCTGAAATAGCAAGTGTCTCGGCCGTCGGCGCCTCGTTAGCGCTTGTGCTTGTCACGTTGATAGAATCGATGCCAGTCGGGGTGAAGAGTGATCCTTTCGAGCCTTGATAGTCTCGCGCTTGAAGCGTGATCGCGTTCTTTCCGGCTGCGAGAGGGAGATTCACTTCCCAGGTTTCATCGTCTAGCCAATACGGTTCAAAGTGAATACCCGTCTCAACGTGTTCCAAGGTGCGAACACGGACACCGCCCTTTCCTGTCAGAGTCACTTCAGGCTCCGCGACGGAGAAATCCTCGCCTTCGTTAGTCGTGATACCAAACAGGGTAGTCGACCCAGCCTGATTTTTCACGCTACTTGCCCGACTGCGGACATAGCTGACATGACTGCTGTAGCTCGTACCTGCCACCTCTCCATAGCGAGAGAACCATTCGTCTGCGTAGCGTTCATTGAAAATCGTGTCGATCAGGTCTAGCAGATGCCCGCGAAACAGCCGATTGATCCCAGGCTCATCCATCACGCGCCAAAGATTCTTGTTGCTGCCGCGTGGGTCCATGATTCTCGAGCTGGCCCCGAGGTTAAAGGTAAAATCCCAATCCCACGGCATGGCAATGATTTTCTCGTCCGTGGGCCTCACGTAGAAATTAAAATTGTGTGGGTTTTCGATTGGATAGACATCGGCGATGCCACACAGCGTTTGCATGGCCAGCACTCGCATCCATTGATCAGTATCGATGACCGCTTCTAATCGTTCACGAAAGTCCTCATCACTTGGCGACCCGAAAGCCTGACAAAGGGCGATAATTCTAGAGTATTCGTCACGCTTGCGAGCACTGATCAAGCGCAACACATGCCGGTACTGCTCTCGGTCCTCGCCCAAGTCCTCAAGATCGAACGCCACAATCCAACCAATCGGCATCGGGTTCTTCACATCGCCTGCGCCGGCTGACTGAAAGTCACGAATGCCCTCCATCTTGAAAACGGGACGCGTATCACCATTCTCAAAGGCACCTTTCACATAGTTCTCTCCAAACCGCGCCATCTCAAGACGGGCAAGTCCGGACCAAGACGAGTTGCTACGATACCCCCTCAGTTCTAACAGATCATTGTAGCTCGCCGGAACGCCGACCGCTTGATTCGCCATGTGTTTCACCAGGATCTCCTGAACATTCCGCTTCCTGACCAGGATGCTCGATTGTGTGCCCCGGAATCGTTGATCCGCAGGGAAACTGATATTCAGGCCTGCATCGCCACCATTCCCTCGGCTAAACATGCTCCCTCGCAAACGCAGCCCACAGTTGTAAAAGATCTCCCGCTCGTTGGAGATCACCGTGGTCGGACGACGTTCATTGGAGAGAATACGGATGGGCGTGTGCAAGTCCTGGGCATTCTCAGGTGACAAGGCCAGGCGAAGCGACTGACGGAGCGAGGTGTTCGCGACACTATCCACACGGATGAAAGCCCCACTATCTGGACCACGTGCAGGGTAAACGCTGCTCCCTCCATCAGCGTCCGTGCCCTTAATATAGAACTGAATCACGGTATCATCGGATTGCCCCGCAATCGTGCTAACATAGCGAGTATTGGATAAATCCATCGGTTGAGACTGCCAATCGTCGTCGTCGAGACGATAAAAGAGCGTCATCGTGCCAATCCCGGACGGATCTTCGGAGCTCACCGACACCGTGATGTCCTCAGACGCTTCGGGCACGGGCGGATCGTGACGAAGTGCCGAATACGTGGGACCTGGAATCGCCTCCCATGCCGTGTTCTGCCTTCCCGGAGTACCGTGTTTCTCTGGCATGATCAGTAAATGCTTCTTGGCAAATTTGTTATAATACACTTCGCTACGAAATTGGGGACTGCCGCCTAACCACTTGGCCTCGAAACTCACTTCGTAAGTCTGCCCGATGTTCACCTCGTCCGAGAGCACACCCTCACACAGATTGTTGAGGTAGTTCATCGAACCCTCCGCCACCACCTTTAGAACCGAGCCCTTTTCAGGATCATTGATCGCTTCCGACTGACCGTGGGTTCCCAGCAAACGCCAATTGCTGGAAGTGATGGGTGCAAAGAGGCTTCCAAACGTCCGGTTCCGCACCAGGTTCTGCGCCGCGCCATCCGGATCTTCGGTCACCGTCACGTTGTCGATAAGGCAACGTCCCGGCTGGAGAAAGCCCAGGCGAAGCTCGTGAAAGGAACGGACATTCGCCGTATACACAGGCCGTCTCGCCACAGCCCGATAGCTGTAGGTATGCCACTCAGACTGGAGGCTTTCGTCACTCGCCGCCCACGCCTCTGGCCGGCTGTTGTCCATGCCTGGATGTTTCAACTCCATGCTGGACCCACCGCCATCCGCATCTGCAGGCCACGGTGCGTCATCGTAGTAGTGGAACGCATCCGCCGGATTGCCAAGTGGATCCTGCAACTCAATTCGCTCGCCACTATTTGAGAGCGTTCCATCAACGTTTCCTAGAATGGCAATGTCAGGATGCTTTGCCTCAAGCGCTTGCTTGTCGTTCGCAATGACCAAGAAGCCTCCTGGAGCAAGAATTGTTCCCTCCTCGATCGTGTAGGAAAGACCGCCTCGCAAGCGCCAACTACTAAGGTCGACCGGTGTGTCTCCACGATTCGTCAGCTCAATCCACTCCTCGTCAACTTCCTCATACTCGGAGCCACCGTCCTCATCTGCATAGTGCGGCCGGTGATGGTACATCACCTCGTTGATGACCACTTGATCTTCCAGGACAACCACGTTGGCTACGCCCGGCGTCGCTTCGGTTGGGTGGTAGAACTCCCCACTCGGATAATCGGTCCGTGCCTGGGGTGAGTTCTTAAGATCAATGGCGTCAAGAAGCGTTTGAGCGTCTTGATCAATGAGATAGAGCTGTTGAACGACTAAGGCATCGAAAGTCGTCGAGAGGTTTGCATAGCCTCCAGGCGCTAGGTTACCCTCCAACGGAAGTTCGGCTGCTTGATCTGTCCGAATCACCAACGAATCCAAATCGAGGTCGATGCTTCCAGCGTGAAACAGTTCGATCCAAAGCGACTCGGCATCGCGACCAGGCACCTCACTGAAAACGGCAGTCGGATCGATTAATGTATCGTTAGACTCGCCCGGCGAACCTCCAAGTGACCTCGAACTCGCCCAGTTGCTCGCAGAGCCGCTGCTCGCCATCGGATCGCGCTTAGATAGACTCGCGCCAGAACCATCTGCCCCGACAGGCCAGGGATGCCGGTCATTGTAGTCAATCTGATCCATGATGCGTCCATTGTGATTATGCAAAGTCAGGCGCTCGCCGCCATCTGAAAGAGTTCCTGTCAATGGTCCCAAAGCCTGAGGAAGAAGAAGGGTCTCAGGGTCAACGGCAATCACGAGATAGCTCCGCCCCTCAATGAGGCTCTTCTTTGGAAAGACGAAATTCCCAGCGCCCCGCAGCTCCCAGCCTGACAAATCCACATCCACCGAGTTCTGATTGTAAAGCTCGATGAACTCGGCCGCGCTTCCACCACCCGTCGGGTGATAGTGAATCTCGTTAAAGACCACCACGGAATCGACTTGAGCGTGGACGAGCGTTGTCAGTGGAAGAAGAGCAAAGAGGACCCAACGGTGCATCCTATTACTTTACACACGGGGCCGAGAGTTAGCCAGCGTGATCGCTATCGCACAAACTTGGTGAGTAGCTCATCCGATAACCGACGGTATCTGGGGCACGGCCCACCAGATTGTTCGTTTATCCGAATGAATGAAACGTTCTGAGTAGTGGAACGGTTAATCGTGCGATTGGAAGTAAGCCTACTTGGCAAAGGCATTGTCCCCCGAATCTTCTACGGGTTTCCCTAACTGAGCGTGGAACGATCAATTCACACTAAGCCTTTGAAGAGAATCAAAATTCCTAGTTGAGCACACCGCTATGCTGGTCTAAATCGCCCATGTCAGTCCTAGGCCGGGGTGGCGAAATTGGTAGACGCGCTTGATTTAGGATCAAGTGGGGTAACCCGTGCAGGTTCGATTCCTGTCCCCGGTACTCTTCTCCCCAAGCCCGAGCGGCTCAGGGATGAGGCTTCCAGCAATGTAGGAAACGTCTCCAAACCTACCCTGACGAAATCTCGTTCCTGGTTTCACTCTCCGGGCTGACATCGCCAATCGCTCCGCGATCGAGCGCCGGTGCAGTAATTTTCTTATGGCGACACCTAAAGGCGTGAACCATTCGAGTAACTGGAAGCATGAGGTCCATAACCTGCCTAACCCATCAACCCTCCACACCGTAGCGGACTGAATCAGCATCTGGACCTTAACCAGCCCTTTTCTAATTATTATATTTTTTATGGTTAATTGCCACTCGCAGTAGTAACCCGGCGACTAAAATGCCCCGTCTAAGAGTGGAGGGTCTCTTCAGACGTTCGGCGAAGAATTGAATAATGAGCCGTTGGCGTGGAAAGACTCCCTCTCATCTGCGAGAGCTTTATTCCTTAGTCACTGCGAGAGCCGTTGATACTTTGGGTCGAACTGAATGATCACTTCGGAAAACTATGCGAGTCCTCCAGTTGACCTATTCACTCGCTTCTGCAGGCATTGCGAGTGGCGCTTTAATAATGGATCTGACGATGTCCGCACCGCAGCTGGATACGATTACGTCGAGAGCTTGCAGGATAGTCCTGATCGGGCGAAAATCCCTCCAAAGATTATTTGTAGGAACGACTTCTGAAGTCTTTGACTTATGCCGGTCTACCGTAACGAGGAGAATGAATTTGAGCGTTGGTTGCCGGAACTTTCGGGCGAACAAATACTGAATGCCGAACAAAACAGCACTCCCGATCACTCTCATGGCTGTACTTTCCTTTCTAGGCCAAACTTAAAGATGAAGTACAACCTCGAGATCATCCTTCCTTGTCAGGGAGTGGCTGGGAGCTTCAGACGTTCTGTAAAGACAATTTGACCAGCATGACGCTCGCCGTTCACACAGCTTTCACACTCCTCAACCATTCTATCATCATGAAAAGAACGAAATCACAATCTAGACTCGCTACGATCACGTTAGCCCTGTTTCTTCCAATCTTTGTTGCTTCGACTTGGTTTGGCCGAGGATTCTATGACAGAAAATTCATGCTAGAGGGCCAGATTGTCGTCGTGAACGCGACGACCGAAGATCGTAAGGTAAGACTGGTATTTCCTAACGGCGAAGAGATTGAAGTTGATGTGAGGGCTGGAGTTTCTTCACGGTCCGCGGTTAGCGAGACCGGCGAAGGCTCGATTGGTGTCACGGTTGACGGCTCTTCCAGAGACGAGGTGGGCTACGTAACGTCAATGAATGGAATGATTATTTTCACGGTGAGCGAAAACCGTGTGACCCTTTCTCAGGTGTCGCTATAGCGACGGCAGCGAACAAGCGCATGGGGAGAAACGGCTGATCTGCTCCAGGGCTTAATGAATCACTGTATTTCAATTTCTATCCTGCATCAAAGTAGCCCCCGATCAGCCGTCGCTTTTCATCGACATTAGCAAAAAAGACTTGTCTGCAACGTACGGCTTCCGTTCAGTTCGCTTGATGCGAATGAACGATGGCTTCTTCGTTCGACCAAACAGCAATGGTTGGTCGAGCGCAGATTTTTGAAAGAAATTGCCTAACGAGCCCCCCAAAAATAAAAGCAGCTCTAAGTTTGCTCGAAGGCAACAGGGCTAATCCTTGTAGTGGAGTTGCTGGAATCGCTGCCAGTGGGCGAAATAACTCTAGCTTTTAGATTCGAGAATAACGTTTTTTGAAACGAGAGACACCCTATTGCTGAATTCCTAACGAGGATAGCAGGTGCCTACCTCTCTTCGTCTGCCAAGCAGGCACCTGAAGCAGAAAGTTTGGGTAGACCGGCTTCTGATTGAACTGCCGATGGAAGACCGAAGTGGCCGACCCCGAAATTGGAGGAACGATCCAGCTCCAATCAGCACTGACCTCGCGGCCCTCTTTGGTCTCCTGTTCACAGAATTTCACGAAATCGTCAGATACTCCGTGGTGGTCCGCGATCCGAACTCCTTCGTTGTCAAATGACCACAGGACCGCTTCGTTTAGAATGATGAGCGCATGATCTTTCCAAAGGCTCCTGCGCTTTGTCGTATCAAAACCGAGTCTGTCCGCGACTTCCGGTAGAAAATTATAACGATTTGTGTCTCCTAGGTTGCGCGCACCAATCTCAGTTCCGAGATAATGACCGTTGAAGGGCGCACAAGGATAGAGAGCGGATCCCGTTGCAAAAATCATGTCTGAGACAACCGGAACCGCGTGCCATCGCAAGCCCATCTGCTCTAGACCCGGGTATTCAGGGTGCCGGATTCTAACTTCGCGAACTTCTTGCTTCGGGAGGTCGTAAAAGCGGAGATCCTCTCCCGATTGAATAATTATCGGCAAGATGTCAAATGGACCGGGCTCTGCGGGGGCGCGCCATCCAAGAGACAATGCCAGTCTTGTTAGCCCAATGTTCATCGGGTCACCAAGCGTTGGCCCAGTTGCACTCTCATAGCCCGCATAACGGATCAACTGGTTGTTCCAAATGCGAATTTCCGGTTCATCTGGCAACCACTCCCGAAAAACAGTCATTACTGGCTTGACCTTTCCCCCATTGGTAGCTTTTCGCAGGTGAACGATGAGTGCCTCGAAGATTTCGTCTGAAGTAGTGACGGATCGGGCGTCGATTACCTCCAAAGCCTTCCAAAGCCTCCTCCCGATGCACCGGACAGAATTTCGCCATGCAGTCTTTGCGCAGGTATCAAGATCGCCCAATTCATCGCCTAGCTTCGGATAAAGAAGATCAGCGTCATGAATTAAATCCCATTTCCGATCATGACCTTCGAGGGGCTTCGGAGCCTGACTGTCACCCTTTGAGAAAGGGCAAACAGAAACATTTTCCTGATTCATCTGATCCTGATTCATCTCAGATCATTCGTATCCTAGAAAGGTCCGGGTGTCTGCAACAAATGACGGCGCTAATCAGGTATGAGAAAACCACGAGTATTTGATTTCTAGCGTCATGGTCAAGCGCAGCTGCTGCTAAATGTTTGAGAATAATATGGCAATGCTCGGCAATGCTACATTCCTGTTTGTCAGTGGCTTCAAGGACCTGGGCGAGTTCTAGTCGAATAACACCACTGGCTAGGATTATGAGTCGAGCCGCGCAACATGGTTTCGGGTAACATCTAAGGATGGCGCAAATACATGGGGACAGTAGATAAGTGAGGCATCGGTGAGCAAACTATTCAAGGATGAGAGGGGTGATGATTATTTTTGGCAAGGAGGGGATCACGCTCACAGCTTGCAATAGCAACCCGGCGGAATCCGACTGGATGATTGATCTGGTGACCTTTTGATGGTTAATAATAAAGAAATACAAAATATAAATTCTTTCGTGGCTTGGATCGGAGACTGAAACAAGCCATGTCGACGACGTTCTCGATCAAGATGATTTGATAAACTCCATTACTGTTGGATACAGATACGTCTTTGATCTCGGCGCTGCTCCCATAGATTGTAGGCGTTCCTGTGGCAAGTGAAGGTGGAATGGTTTGTGGACACTGCTTCTGAGTTTGGAAACGAAGCCGTCATCCTCAGGGCAGATACCGCGCATCACGTAGCTACCAATGATAGCTCCACCAAAGCAACGGCTCTTGGTAGGGTAGCTGGATCTTCTGAAGCGAGCATGGAACCCACTGTTGTGGCTTTCGGAGAACTTCCAGGCGATGCCAGTTTTGAGTCCTTGTTCAATGGGATCAAAGCAGGGCCATCGCAGACAACGGTTCGTGGGCCTTGGAATTGGGGCAATGGCAGGATGCCAGCTTCGCTGACGCGACGGAATTTGGCGTTGTCGATCATAAGTCAGAAGTGCTCTCAAATTTCGAGGCAGATGTTCATGTCATCTTGGTCAGGGATACGGCTTCTGGCGAAACCCGAATTGATGTGGATGGTGTCCTAGCGGGTTCTACGCCGGGGAATCTAGCCATGTCTGGAGTCGGAGCTGTGATGGTTGCTCAAAATGGAATGTTAGACTCGATGAGCGAAGGAAGCGTTATGTATGGCTGAGCTGCCTATGACCGTGCTCTAACGGCTGCTTAAATTACGTCTTTGGGTGATGTTTCCTTTGGATCAGCAACGAATGACTCTTCTGATCGTCACCGACTTCGTGTTCTTCAACGTCGGTGTTTTCGGCCCGAAATTACCGGCAGAAGTCACTGCGGACATCGAGTTCTCCCTGGATCTGATGAACTGGGAGGTCATAGCCAATGGTGTCTACGAAGATACCGATGCCTTTCGGAACGGAAGTGTGGGCGGTTACTATCGAGCAAAGCAATAGACCAGTTCTTTGCCAAGGTGCCGGTAGAAGCGTGGGATGGGACTGTAGCTTTTTATTGGGTGGTTGGCGATTCTTCCAGAACCCAATCTAGATTGAATTGTGCATACTTGATAGACTTGACCTCCTCACCTGCATCGTTCTTGACGAAGTAGCTGTAGGTGGCGTGGAGCATACCGTCCTCCGCTTGGGTGATCGAGGGATAATGATAGCGTCCGCCATCGGGCGGGTCTTTCTCTAGGTGGCGAGTCCATTGGTAAGTCTTGCCTTCGTCCTCGGAGATGGATACGGCGAGGGAGTGGCGACCATCTTCGGTGTCGTTGTAGATGGCTAGGAAACGGCCGTCATTGAGATTCATCAGTTCAAGTCCTGCGCCGGGATTTTTGAGTTCTGGGTGATCATAGACCATGCTCCAAGTCTCTCCTTGATCCTTGGATTCACTCACATGAACCCGCTGCGGAGGTGGGCCGTTGTCGCGCATGTAGGTGACCAAGGTGCCGTCTTGTTTCTGTGCGAAACTGGGTTGGATATTCCCTCCTCCGATGATAGGTTCGCTATACTGCCAAGTGTCTCCCCAATTGTCCGTGTAAGCGACCATGGAGAACGAGAAACCGTCGGAGTAGAGTCCAACGAGCATGCGTCCTTCTGATGTAATGTAAGGATGAGCGCGAGTAAACCAGCCAAGGCGACGGGTGAGTTTGTCATCGGCCTGTTGAAAGTTATGATAGGCCCACTCGATCTCCCGAGGATGCAGGGTTCTGCGACTCATGTATGTCGCGGTCTTCTCGCGAACGATCTCTGGAAACTTCTCGCCGGGCTTCATGTGCAACACTTTCTCTTTCTCCCATACCGGTGTCCCTGGGTTTTCGTAGTCAGATGAGATCTTGTAGTTCATGAGCGCGGATTCCCAAAGGTTCGCCTGAATGGTTGGCCAGAGAAGCCACAAGCGCTTCTGTGGGTCGATGATCATGCAACAGTTGGTGTCGGGAAAGCCCGGCGTGTCTGCCATGGTAAATGGCTTCGACCACCTGCCTGTGGTGTGGTTCCGTCTCGCCCCAAGAATGACAACGTCATCAGACTTACGCTCTCCGGAGCCGTGAAACCAGCAGACGAGCAGGTCTTTATTAGGTGTTTCCACGATGCAAGAGCCGTGGTTGTGCCAAGACTCGACGGGGAAGATCAGTTCACTGTGGAATTCCGGGGCAGCTGTTGCGAATGCGATGCCAGCAAGCCAGCAGGCTAAAGTGCGTCTCATGAGGCCAGTCTGCCAGTAGGCTCGGCCCCGGGACAACTCGCTTTTATTGGGATCGCTGCGATAAATCACCAAATTCGCCATGTTTCCCGTCATTCCTTTGTCTTATCTTTAATAATAGTCTTCTTACCTGCGTCTGCGTGGGCATCGCTTTCGACTTATGATGCGGTCATTGCGGCAGATCATGGTGAAGGGGCGTGAGCGTGGTCGTATGAAGCTGTAATGTTAGAAGAAATCACGGTCGATGGTTCAGATAGTCAGGGCTTCGATTTCGGCGCCATCTCAGGCGATGCCACGTTTGAGTTCATTCTTGAGGGCGATCCTGAAGCTAGTGGGGATAGCGCTTATCTAGCCGTGGGTGAGAACGCGGGGAACAACTTGCGTTACGAGCAATGGCGAGACACCAGCGAACTGGGCTTCACTTGTTTGGGTATAGCTGACAATGTGCTCTCCGCAGAAGGCGATGATAGCCTGATAGGGTCTCCGGACGAAGCGAAGCATCTTGCGTTTGTCTGGAAAGACGACGCCCTGAGGATGAAACTCTATGTGGATGGCACCCTTGCAGGCTTCAATGATGGTGCGGCCTTTGAAATGCCGATGGGAGAAGGTTTCCTTGGAAACAACTCGGCGGGTTCGGAGGGCATGGCCGGCACCTTGTATCGAGTGACGGTCTACGATGAGGCCTTGTCGATAGACGCGATCGAAGCTCACGCCCAGGCATGGTTGGCGGAAGCGAATGGAAGCGATCCTGGTCTCGTCACCTCGGGAACAATAAGCCTGACCTTTGACGGCACGGCGCAGTCGTTCGTGACTCCCGTGAGGAACATTGGGACTACCAATGACCTGACCTGACCTGACCGTGACCCGTGTGGACGTGAGCGGTGCTAATGCCGATTCATTCGAGATCACCACAGCGACTCCCTTTGCTGAAAGTCCTTGCGAGAGCGTGGACGTGGCTTTCACGATTTCTCCTAACAGAGTCACGGGCGAGGTGGCGGCTTCCTTTGTGTTTGAGAGTAATGATGCGGAGAGTCCCTTCACGACGGCGGTCAGTGGTCTAATCCATGACCCACAGATCACTCTGAATGCGGAAGCCTTAGACTTCGGTGTGGTAACTGAGTTGGCGTCGCTGACCCTCATGGTAGGCAACGCGGGTGGCACCCAGCCCTTGGTTCTTGCTAGTGCGACGGTCAGCGGTGTTGGTGCCAGTGCCTTCACGGTGAGTGAACCAACTACCATTGCTCCGGATAGATCGGAGATCCTAACGGTGACATTTGATCCGGGTGGTGCCGTGGGTGCGTTTGATACGATGTTGGTATTGGCCAGCAATGATCCGGTACAGGGTGAGGTGAGCGTGCCGTTGAGCGCGCGGGTCCCGATCTCGGACGCGGTGTTCGTGTCCTTCGATGCCTTTATCGATGGTGATCAGGCACAGTATCCGTAAGAGGCGGTCATGCGCGAGGCGACCACGTTTGACGGCACCGACTCGCGCGAGTTCGATTTCGGGGCATTGTCAGACAGCGCGACGCTTGAGTTCATTGTGGAAGGGGACTCGATGGAGGGCGGGATGAGCGGTTATCTCGCGGTGGGCGAGAATGCGGGGGATAACTTACGCTTTGAGCAATGGCAGGATACTGCGGAGCTTGGGTTTACTCGTCTAGGCGTTGCGGATTACTTATTTGAGCCAGAGAACGATCCGGAGGCGGTGATGTCACCGCAAGCCGCGACGCATGTGCTCTTTCGCTGGGATGCGGATGAGGCGGTCATGGCGCTCTTCATCAATGGTGTGTTGGCGGGCACCAATACCGATGCCGGAGAGTTCACGCTTCCCATGGGCTTGGGGTCTCTTGGCAACAATGCATCGAATTCGGAAGGCATGATCGGGACGATTCATCGTGTCGTGACCTACAATGAAGCCTTGCCGGACGACGCCATCTTAAATCACGCTCTGGCCTTTCTCGAGCCAGGGAGCACGAACTTTGAGATTCGGGAGATTGTTAGGAGCATCGACGGCACGGTTGCGCTCTCTTGGCATTCCGCGCCCGGGCGTTTCTATGCGATTGAGACATCGCCCGATCTTTCCCCCGGCTTGTGGATGCGAGGGATTTCCGGAATCGCCGGTGAAGCGGAGCCTAGCACGCTCACCAGCGCGAGTGTGCCGACTGCCGATGATGAATCGATGGCCTATTTCCGTGTTGTTGTGCAGGTGGCTCCTCCGGCCCTCTTGGAGACGAGCTTTGAGAATGGCCTGGAAGACTGGACGGTCAGCGGCAATGGCACGGCGTGGGAAGTCGGAGTCCCCACCATGGGCCCCGGAGCCGCGCATAACGGCCAGGCAGTGGCCGTGACTGGCCTGGGAACGAGCTTTGAAGACGGTACGCGAGCGGCGCTGCAAACTCCGATCATTGATCCTAGCGGAGTGACGGGAACGCTTCAGTTAGAGTTCTGGTACTACCTGGAAGCCAACGAGCGCGAGGGTGGCCAGGTTAGCCTCTTGGAGGAAGATGGGACGCTGATTCAAAATCTAGAGCCCATCTTCATAGGACGCCCCGAGGGAAATGCCCAGGCGTGGACCAAAGCCAGCCTTCGCCTGCCCACACTCGAGCCAATGCGCCACTTTCGTATCCAGTTCAACTTTCTGGGCGACGATGATGGTTTTCCCAACAATGGCGTAGGTTGGTACCTCGATGATGTGCGTCTCGATTGAGGATGCTACTCTGGCTCGACGGGGGCTCGTTTCCGATTTCTATCCAGTCGAAGACGCCCAAATCTGCACCGGGTGTGTCAGAGATGACGTGGGGACTATTGGCGAAAGTGGCATTCGTACCGGCTAGCGGTGCCTTTGGTGATAGCCGTTGCTGGAGAGGAGAAAGACCGCTACCTCTGAAAGTCTATGGACTCTCCGCCCAGCGTCGCCTCTCTCTTTTGTGTTGGTCTCAGTGGCCTCGTGTTGTCGGATGAAGACAAACGTGTCCTGAGCCTTGGGGTCGGCGGAATCGTGCTGTTCTCTCGGAATGTCGATACGCCGGAGCAGGTGGCGATGTTGATTGAAGAGGCGCGTGGCTACGCTGGAGATGAGGTTCTGGCGTCCGTCGATCAGGAGGGAGGAAATGTGGCTCGGTTGGAGAAAGGCTTTCAGCGGATTCCGACAATGCGAACATTAGGGGAAGTCATTGCGCAGGATCCTGACAAACTTTCAATCGCCTATGAAGTGGGGCAGTGCTTGGGACAGGACCTGCGCGGTGTTGGGTTCGACATGGACTTTGCGCCCGTGCTTGATGTGGATACGAATCCTGACAATCCGGTCATTGGTGATCGTTCGATATCAAATGATCCAAAGTTGGTGGCAAAAGTCGGGCAGCAGCTCATTGCCGGTCTCCAGAGTCAGGGGATCGTTGCTTGTGGGAAGCATTTCCCAGGTCATGGAGATACCCAGCAAGACAGCCATTTTGAACTGCCGCGCCTGCCGCATGCCATGGATCGCATGGAGGAGATTGAACTCTATCCGTTTGCTCACGTTGTCGGTGAGGATGCTAAACAAGGTGCCTTGGCGATCATGACGGCTCATGTCGTGTTTGATGCGATTCACAATGAAATGCCCGGGACGCTTTGTCCGGAGGTCTTGACTGACAGGTTACGAAAAGCCATGGAATTTGAGGGCCTCTGCATTTCTGACTGCATGGAGATGAAGGCTATTGCCGATGGAGCCTTTTGGGGTGGAACGGTTGGTGCATGCGTCCGAGGTATTGGCGCCGGTTTGGACATGGCACTTGTTTGCCACACCCATGAAGTCATGCACGCCTCCATCGATGCGGTCGACGCGGCGCTCAAGGACAATACATTGTCCGAAGCGCGTGTTGCGCAAGCGCTTGCGAGACTAGAACGGGCGCGCGGTTTCCGGCGAGAACTACGCAATTCCACCATTGCACCGTTTGAACCCTCCGACGCCTTTCGCCAGTTCATCGGCTCTAGCACCGCAACCGGTGCCGATCCGACTTGGGAAACGGTTGTTGGATAGCATCGATGGCGTCGATATCTCGTTAAAAAATATCGATTGTCAGGGTGATCGTTGCTGAGTGACGATTAAAACAATGGCTAATGCATTGCTTCAGCACTTTACAGAGTCCGAGGTTCGGCATGAGTTGCGTGGTTTTCCTGAAAGAGCTGTGGCTGCGGTCATTGGTTTGAAGCAAGAATCCTCGGCTGAAGCGCTGAAGAACGCGGTTCCAGAGATCCTGGCATTCTACTTGCCGAGCGGTGTCTCTACAGATCTGACCACGCAGCCACCCAGTGCCCGGCTGAGAGAAGACTTGGGGGTCGATTCGCTGACATTTGCCGAGGCCGCATTCAAGATGGAAGAACTGTTTCGAGTGCGGATTGAGAATGTCGAACTCGCAGAGATCAAGACCCTGGGCGAATTGCTAGAGTTTGTGGCTCAGAAGCTGTTCCCTGAAGTATGAATCAATCTAGCGTTGTCATCACGGGGATGGGCTTTGTTTCCAGCATCGGCTGCGATACCGAAGCTGTGGTCGATCATCTCCGCAGAGGGCGGCATGGCTTCTCCAGGGTCGAATTGCGCCAGGGGGTGGACTTGCCAATCAAGGTGGTGGGCACGGTACCGGGGTATGCATTTCCTTCTCCCGATGTCAGGGATTGGGTCTTGCCGCCGGAGTCGCATGTTGATTTGTGCCGCGAACCGAGTTTGCCTCCGCATGGGGTGTATGCGGTGGACGCCGTGGAGCAAGCGATTGCCCAAGCCGGGCTGACTTCGGATCAACTCGGGGACGGGTCTACAGGGCTCTTTGGGGCTTCGTCAGGGTCGCCGATGCTCCTACGACACCATTTGAGTGTGTATGATAAGGACGGATCGCAGCGGGGGCATCCGCTTGGGGTCGTTCGCTCGGTTGCAGGCACGCTGAATTTCAATCTGGCTGCTCGATACGGTATCCGGGGAGCCAGCTGCGGCTTTGTCTCGGCCTGTGCTTCTAGCAGTCATGCGTTGGGCTCGGCCTATGATGAAATTGCCTTTGGCCGACAAGATCGGATGATCGTTGTCGGTGCCGAAGAGTGCGCGGCGGAGAGTGTCCTGCCCTTTGATGCCATGCGTGCGTTGAGCACGCATGCGGATCCAGACATGGCGTGCCGTCCGTTTGATCAAGCGCGTGATGGCTTTGTTGTGAGTGGTGGTGCCGTGGCTCTGGTGTTAGAGCGTGCGTCGTTGGCGAAACGGGCACCACTTGCGCGCCTGGTAGGTTGGGGCCAGGCAGCAGACGGCTATCATGTGGCGAGCCCTCACCCCGAAGGGACCGGGATTGTCACGGCAATGAAACGGGCGCTTCAATTTGCTAAGGTGGACGAAGCCGCCATTGACTACGTGAATGCGCATGCGACCTCCACGCCAGCCGGTGATCGCGCGGAAGCCCTTGCCTTGCGATCTGTCTTTGGGGCCGCGAGACCAGCGGTGGTGAGTACGAAAGGACTGACGGGGCATGGCCTCAGCCTATCAGGAGTGCTTGAAGCGGCGCTTACCGTGTTGTCCTTGAGGGGCGGCTTCTTGCCCGGGAATCGTAATCTAAAAAACCCGGATGAGGCTTGTGAGGGCTTGTGTCTTCCTACGGAATCGATGGATGCTGATGTGAAACTTGCCATCAATAACAGCAGCGGCTTTGGCGGGGCAAATGTGTGCCATGTGCTTGCTCAACCTTAACTGCAAACGAACACGTTTCTCTTAAACAATGCGCTTCATAGGGTAGGGACCTTTCCAGGCCCCGATGCTGGCGGGATACCCGAGCCTCATTGATTGGAATGCTAACTTAACTATCTATGCCTGACATCATCACGATTTCTATTCTCAAAGCCATTTGGATTGGCATGCTTCTTGGCGTGGTGTCCGGAGCAATCATTGGGCTATTCTTTCATCGCGAGGATTGGATGGGTGGTTACAATAGTTTCCGAAGACGTCTGACGCGGCTTGGTCATATCTCTTTCTTCGGGCTGGCGTTTGTGAACATGGGCTTTGCATTGACCCACTACATTCTTAAGCTCCAGGCACCATGGGCGGGGTGGGCTTGTGTGAGCTTTATTGTGGGCGCCATTGCCATGCCCACGTGTTGTTTCCTAACGGCGTGGCGAAAGCCGTTTCGGCACTTCTTCTTTATCCCTGTGGGCGGCGTGCTGTTTGGGATCATCTTCACGTTTGTTGGCTGGCCTGCGTCATGAAGCTCGGGCTGATTGCGCTCAGTGGCGTGCGTTGCCACAACCAAGAGTTGATGGAGATGGGCCTGAATCTACCGGGGTTTGTTGAGCGGAGTAAGGTCATTGCTTCGCTGCCAAGCCTTGGCTTGTTGACGTTGGCTGGACTCACTCCGGAATCGGTCGAGATCAGTTACGTTGAGGTTCCTGACATTGATGCGCTAGATGGATTGCCGGGCAATTTCGACGTCGTGGCCATTTCGAGCTTCACGGCGATGATCAAAGATGCCTATTGGTTGGCGGACGGGTACCGTGAGGCCGGCGTCACCGTAATTCTTGGTGGGCTGCACGTCACGATGGTTCCTGACGATGCCGCGCCGCATGCCGATGCGATTGTGATCGGTGAAGGTGAGCCTGTCTGGCGCGATGTCCTTGCTGATCTAGAGCGGAATCAACTCAAGCCTCGGTATGATGCGCGGGGTCAGTCCTTTGATCTGGCCGAAGCGCCCATGCCGCGTTTCGACCTGTTAGACATTTCAAAATACAATCGTCTCACGGTGCAGACCCAACGTGGGTGCCCCTATCATTGTGATTTCTGTGCGGCGTCGATTCGGTTGAGTCCGGGCTTTAAGACGAAGCCGATTCCAAAAGTGATCGAAGAGATTCACCGAATCAAGGAGCAGTGGAAGCACCCGTTCATCGAATTTGCAGATGACAACACCTTTGCGGACAAACGTCATGGCCGTGAACTTGTGTCTGCGCTGATTCCTGAAGGCTTACGCTGGTTCACGGAAACGGACATTTCTGTCGCGCGGGATCTGGAACTCCTCCGTCTCATGAAGGAAGCTGGATGTGCCCAGGTCTTGGTGGGATTGGAAAGCCCTAGCACGCATGGGCTCGATGGGCTTGAGCAGAAGGCGAATTGGAAACATCGTCAGGTCGACAAATATCGAGAAGCCATCGCAACGATCCAAGATGCGGGGATCACCGTGAATGGATGTTTTGTGTTAGGATTGGATCATACAGACAAGACGTCATTTGAATCTGTCTTCGAGTTCGTCAGAGAGACGGGTCTTTATGAAGTGCAGATTACGATCATGACGCCCTTTCCTGGGACGCCACTCTATGAACGGCTGAAGCGGGACAAACGCTTGTTGCAAGAAGGCGCCTGGGAACTCTGCACGTTGTTCGACGTGAACTATCTGCCGGAGAAGATGAGCGTGACCGAGCTGGAGACCGGTTTTCGTGAATTAGGCCATCGCATCTATGATGACGCTTTCATAGACGAGCGCCGTCGCGCTTTCTTTAAGCGCCAGAGCGAGCTTCGCCAGGAGCGAAGTGTGGGTTAGAGAGAAGCTTGCTTGTCAGCCCGTTGCCAGCGTAGGTTTCTAGGATGAACCCCATTCGCTCAATTCTTGGGCTCCTGGCACTAGGAGCCTTATCCCCGATTCTCCAGGCGGCTCCCCGAGTCGTCATCAATGAAATCCACTATGATCCGGAGCCAAAGACCGAACACGTGGAGTTTATTGAACTCTATAATGCTGGGGACGAACCTGCCGACTTGGCGGGGTGGCAGTTTAACAATGGGATCGACTACACGTTTGCGGCTGGGGTCACGTTGGAGCCACAGGCGTTTCTCGTAATCACGGAGAACAAGTCGCACTTCGACGCGAAATTTGGGTCCATCTTTGTCGGTGGGGAGAAGGCTTTTGATGAGTGGAGTGGTGGCACCTTGGACAATGACGGCGAACAGGTTCGTCTCGTGGATGCGGACGACGTTGTCGTGGATGAGGTGAACTACAAATCGACCTTTCCATGGCCCATTGCGGCGAACGGTGACGGGGTCTCCATGGAGTTAATCGACGTCGATGTGGACAACGATCTGGGTGGGAGCTGGCGATCCGCGATCGACGCACCGACTCCCTGGGAGCAAAATAGTACGGTCGTGGCGAATGCGCCACCGCTCATTCGCCAGGTCGATCATGATCCGAAGATGCCGACTACCAGTGAGGCTGCCGTGATCACGGCGAAGGTGACTGATATCGATGCGGTCGATACAGTAGAAGTGCTCTATCAAGTGGTGGCGCCCGGCGACTACATTCAATCATTGAAGGCCCATTCGTCGAGTGTTTGGAAAAGCCGTCCCAACGACCCTCGCGAACCCAACCCCGAGTTTGAAGATGCGGCTAATTGGGAAAAGGTGAAAATGCTAGATGACGGCGCTGGTGATGACGAGATGGCCGGTGATGGCGTCTACACGGCGACGTTGCCAGTGCAGGCAAGCAATCGCACACTCGTGCGCTACCGCATTCGCGCAACTGATGGGCTAGGCGGCTCTGTAAGGGTGCCTCACGCCGATGACCCTTCGTTAAACTTTGCCTACTTTGTCTATGATGGCGTGCCTGAATACCTCGCCAATACCCGTTCGGTGCATCCTGATGGGGAGCCCTACACCCATCCACAGGAGGTCATGACGTCGCTACCCGTGTATTTCCTCCTAACCGATGAAGATGAGTTCGATCAATGCATCGCCTATAGCTCCGGTGATCAAGTGGGTCGGGATAACTTCGATACGCGCAGTGCCTTCAACTGGAACGGGACGTTTGTCTACAACGGCGTCGTCTATGATCATATCAAGTATCGTCTACGCCAGCGGAATGACCGTTATGGCGGCGAAGGCAAGCGAAGCATGCGATTCCGTTTCAATCGCGGGAATCATGCGCAGTTTCATGACCATTGGGGGGATCCCTACCCGGAGAAATGGCGCACCTTGAATTCGGGTAAGCTCAACGCCTCACGTGGCGGCTACAACTACGGGATTAATGAGTTCATCAACCATATGCTGTGGAACTTGGTCGATGTTCCGGCGCCTGCATCGCATTGGTATCACTTCCGCGTGGTCAAAGGCCGTGATGAAGTTCCCAAAGGATCGATCTTCGGGCCGAACAGGGAAGCGCAGTGGACGGGCGATTTCTTTGGTATGTTTCTGGCCATCGAAGACTATGACTCCCGCTTTCTTGATGCTCATGGGCTCGCTGACGGCAACCTCTACAAGCTTGTCAGTACGCGCCTCAATGGAAACGACGTCAAGCGTGTGCAAGGCAAGTTTTCTGGGGATGAAGCGGCCGATTATTCTAACATCCTTCTGGGGGCGCGGCGAGACAAAGACATTGCTTGGCTGAATCAATATATCAATTATGATCACTATTGGCGTTACCATACGATCATCGAAGCCGTGCGGCACTTTGATGTGGCTCCAAACCTAGCGGAGCATGTTAAGAACCGGACGTTCTACTTTACTCCACCGACGGAAAAACATCCGTTAGGTTTGCAGCACACCTTGCCCTGGGATTCAGAGACGAGTTGGGGACCGAACTGGAATGGTGGCGTGGATTGGGTGAAACAAGCGATGGGGGCGAAAGATGATAATCGTCAACCTGAAGATCGTGAACTCCTGGATATTGGTTACAGGAATACGGTTCGCGAAGTGCGTGATCTGATCTGGCAAACGGACCAACTCAATACCATGCTAGACCGAATAGCGGATAAGTTAGAGCCTTTCAGCCTCGCCGAGCGAGATCGCTGGGTCGGTGGTCCAAGAGAAGCGGGTAGTGAGTCCATTCCCGATGATATACGTGAATGGGTGGACGGAATGAAGGCGTTTGCTTGGGATGGTGGCTCCTGGACTGGGGGCAACGGCCCTACAACAGCGCAGTCCAGAGACTCTGGACTTTCGGGACAGGAAGGCCGCGATGATTACTTAGATTGGCTTGGCGACGACCCCTTGTCTCCTGCGAAGCCAACAGCTACTTACGAGGGGCCTGATGGGTTCCCTGTCGACGGTCTGACCTTCAAAACCACAGCTTTTAAAAGTGGGGGATCGATCTTCAATCCCGGTGATCCATTTGGTGCCATGGAGTGGCGTTTGGCAGAAATCTCTGACCCAAGCCTGCCTAGCTACGATCCTAGCGCTAAGTTTAATTGGGAGTGGAATGCTGAGTGGGAATCTGGCAGGATGGACACTTTCCAAGAGGAAATGACCATTCCCGCGTCGACGGTGCGGGCTGGCAGAACCTATCGTGTTCGTGTGCGGATGGTCGATTCGATGGATCGCACTAGCAATTGGTCGGAGGCCGTGGAGTTCACCACAACGGAGCCGAGCAGTCTGACGACTTTGCAAGACGATTTGCGTCTCTCGGAACTCATGTACCATCCGTCATCTGCCACGGATGCCGAGCAAGAGCTCGGCTTTGGCACGTCGGACTTTGAGTACATCGAGCTCCACAATCGCGGAACAACGACCTTGGACTTGCGCGGTGTACGTTTTACCAAGGGAATCGATTTCGATTTCGATGGCAGTGCGGTGACGATGTTAGCGCCGGGCGAAACTGTTCTAGTCGTTCGGAATACGGAAGCTTTTTTAGAGCGCAATGGCGAAGGAGCCAACGTAGCAGGTGAGTATCAGGGCAACGACGCAAATCGCCTCAGCGATGATGGTGAGCGGTTGAAACTGTCTTTCGGTGGAGGCACGCCCATCATGGACTTCAGCTACAATGATGGCGCTGCCTGGCCGAGCCAGGCAGACGGCGAAGGCTATGCCCTGGTTCCCGTTTCCCTGGAAGAGCCAGGTGACCTGGGCAGTGCAGATCGGTGGGTGGCGAGTGCGGCGATCGGAGGCACTCCGGGAGAACCCGGTGGTGGCCAAGAGCCACAGATGCCGAATCTAATTGATACGGATGGTGATGGCATGGATAACGATGCCGAACTTTTCGCCGGAACGGATCCTAACGATCCCACGTCGCTGCTTCGGATTACCAGTTTAACGAGAGATACCAATGGGCTTGCTTTCACCTGGAGCAGCGTCACCGGGGTTCTCTACGCTCTTGAGCATACCGCTAGTTTGAGTGATCCAGCCTGGAAAAGCGTGGCCGAGCTTGAGGCGATCGGCGATAGCACAAGTGCTCGTGACGACGAGGCGTCACGTACGTCAGCTACAGCTGGTGGTTATTATCGGCTTCGTGTGCTGTTAGGTTTGTAGTCGCATCCAGCGCAGCAGGATTGGCTAGAGTTCCTTCGCGCCGGTGGTTGCATGCCGAAAAATCTTGCGACATCATCAACGGGGTCGTGTTTAGTCATCCTGTTTCTCAATTTCCAGGCGGCCGTCGTTCGTGATGGAAGATGTGCTCGTGGTTCCGTCTGGCCAGCGCACTTCCACCTGATCAGCTGGATCAGCTTCGGTGCTTCCAAAGTGAAGCTGGCTGCTTGATTGGGAGAGGTAACTACCGCCGGCATAAACTTCGGCAGTTTGGCGTTGGCCACTCGTGGAAACTAGCGTCACACGGGCTCCAATGCCTTTTCGGTTTCCTAGCGAACCGACCAGTGAGACTGTGACTGCGGTGTTGCTGGTTTGAGCAGCATAGTTATTAAGAAACACTTGAGGATGGGCGTTGTTGTTGGTGACGACAAAGTCGACCCAGCCATCGATATTGAAATCCATGGTGGCCAGGCCTTTTGCATCACCTGGGACGACTAGGCCGCTTTCGTTAGGCCAAAGCGGCTTGAAATTCCCCTTGCCATCACCTAGCAGAAGTACGCTAAGTCCACCGGCCATCTTTCCCGTTTCACGTTGTGGCGTGAAGAAGTTCTGAACGAGGTAAAGGTCGGCATTGCCATCACCGTTTACTTCGGTCGCGACCACCCCGAAACCAGGAGCGATCTGGGCCAGTTCTGGCAAGGGCTTTACAGTGAATTTGCCCTGGCCATCGTTGATTAATAGCGAGGTAGAGAGCGTGTTTGCTTCAAAACGCTTGGCGGTATCGAGGGCCTGGTCCGAATAAATCTCTGTCAGGGTAGCTGACGCGAAGGCGTGATAGGTCGGAAATTTATCGCGGACAAAGGGCATGGCGTTCTGTGAGCAACTCTTTCCACGCACAGGCAAGACCGTCTGCCCATAGACCTTGGCCTCGATGATTTGCGGGGTAGCGGTTTCGCCGAATGTTCCGTAATAGATTCGGCTCGGTTGCTCGTTGGTGGGGTGATACTTTGTGTTGTGCCCGAAGTTGGTCGCGACGTAGTCGATGTCTCCGTCGTTGTCAAAGTCGCGGCCGGCGATGCCGTTCCACCAACCCTGGTAATCGGCTAGCCCGGCGCTTTCTGTTGCGTCTTCGAGCACCCCGCTGCGGTTGAGGAAGACGCGAACGGGTCCCCACTCCGTGGTGACGAGGAGATCGACCCACCCGTCGTTGTTCACATCCGACCAGAGCGCGCTGGTTGCCATCTCAAGAGTCTTTAAGCCGGGTGCCATCGTGTCTGTGGCGTCCTTAAAGACGGGCTCGTTAGCCACTTTGGAATCGTTGCGAAGAATAGCGCTTCCTGGACTCAGAGGGTACTGACCAGGAATGACTCGGCCTGTGACGACGAGGTCGAGATCGCCATCTCGATCGATATCCGCTGCGGCTGCCCCTCCGCCGCTGACTGGGCGATTCGGAAGAGCTTTAGTCGTTTTGACAAATTGATCAGGCTTCTGTTGCACATACAGGCGATCTTCTAACAGATGCGTTGCCTGACCAGCTTCAACGCCTCCACTCACGGCAAACCAATCCATGTCGCCATCAGCATCGGCGTCGAAAAGCAAGGGGGCCATGTCTTCGCATTGGGCGTCATACCTGCCAACTTTGAAATAGCCGACGAGCCATTGCCCGGCATGAAAGAAATGGGCATGAGGCTTTTCTCCACGAGCGGTGCCAAAGATGGCGTCATCATCACCATCACCGTCGAGGTCCACGGTAGATACGCCTGGTCCGAGCTGAGAGAGCTTGTTTGGCAGAAGCGGTTGGGTTGCGAAGTCGTCGAATGTCGTTTCGGTGTGCTTCGCCACGCTGAGATTGTTGTCCTCGACAGGAATGTACATCGACACCGTTGCCAGCTCGTCCCTCTTAATTGATTGGTTAGGCTCAGCGATGAGTAAGTGGCGATTTGCTTCGACGCCGGTCAATACCTGGATTGTGCCAGTAGGCCAAGTGATTACGAGTTCGTCGATGATAGCCGCATCTCCTAGCCCAAAGTGAATAATGGGATCGTTTGATGACATGAAGCCTGTGGCGGGATTGAGCACACGAGTCAACGTGCGTCTACCCGTGCGCGCGGTGACCTTTGCACCGATGCCATACGGGTTTTTTCCGAGTCCGCGGAGAGAAACGAGTAACCTTGAGTTAGCGCTACCACGATGTTGATAAACGCTAACATTCTCATTCAAATTACCCACGACCAAGTCGAGATTACCGTCGCGATCAAGATCGGCCCAGGCGGCTGCATAACTCATGCCGTCGTGGTCAATGCCCCAGGCTTTGGCTGTCTTGTCGAATTGGAATCCATCACGATTGCGGAAAGCCATGTTGGGCTCCGTCCGGCGTGGTTGATCCTTGAGGTAGGACCATTCTTCACGACCGACATACTCAGATTGATTTCTGCCTAAGTCGGCATTGGTCAATTCTGCCGTCATGCCATTGGTGATGAGCACATCAGTTAGGCTGTCATTGTCAAAGTCGGCTAACTTAACTGCCCACGACCAGTCTGAGCTCGCCAGGCCACTGAGGTGGGCACTTTCCAGGAAGCGGCCCATGCCGCTGTTGAGGAAGTAGGCGTTGCGCATAAGTTGCCTGGGCTCGGCCTTGTCCATGAAGCTGGCGTGGCGAGCCATGTCGCCCATGTTGAGTTTCTGTTTGTAGTGCGTCGTGGAGGACATGTCTAACACGAACAGATCCACAAGCCCGTCATTATTCATATCAGCGGCGTCACTACCCATCGAGAACCACGGCGTGTGCGGAACAACTTGTTGTATCACATCTCGAAAGGTGCCGTTGCCCTGGTTCTGATACAGTCTGTCTGGATCTTTGAAGTCATTGGCCACATAGAGATCGAGGTCGTTGTCTTGGTCGTAGTCGATCCATGTGGCGGAGAGCCCGTAGTGGTCTCCAGTGATGCCTGCGCTTTCTGTTGCGTTGGTGAATTTACCCGTGCCGTCGTTCTGAAAGAGCTGATCGGGTCTTCCCTTGGTTGTCACTACGAAGCGATTCTGTCCCGTTTGCTCGAGCTTATAGTAGCGCTCGAACTCTGGCAGAATAGCAGGTTTGCCATCAATGATGTGGGTAGGCTCTTTGGGAGGCAAACCACCCGCGCGGTAAAGCCGATTTGTCACCAAGTAGAAGTCGAGATCCCCATCTTGATCATAATCTTGGAAATGAGCTGAGAGACTGGCGTCCTTCACGGCCACGCCTGCTTCGCTAGCGTTGTCCTGGAAATTGCCTGCACCGTCATTGAGAAAGAGCCGATTGGGAGAGTCATAGGCGCACACGTAGAGATCGAGGTGACCGTCACCATTCACATCGGCGAAAGCGGCACCTGAACTCCAGATGTCCGCCATGGCCACGCCAGCCTGCTCGGTGATGTCTTCGAACTGAAACGCAGCCGTTTGGCGATAGAGGCGATTGGCCCCTGGGCCTCGGGTCAGGTAGAGATCGGGTAAGCCATCGGCATCGACGTCGCCAACGGCCACTCCGCTGGAGGCGAAGCCACTGATGTAGAGGCGGTTGAGTGGATGGGCGTTGTCGATGGGATTGACAAAGTCGATCCCCGCGGCTGTAGCTACGTCCTCGAAGAGTGGCTCTTCCGGCGCTGAACCGCTGGAGAAGGTCTTGAGGACAGTGAGCGAGCCAGGCGTGATCGTTGGCAGTGATGCCTGCGGACCTGCGGTGCGCGTCGGGGTGGTAGATGCCGATTCGTTCCCACACGAGATGAGCACGAAGAAGAGGGGTGTAGCGAGGAGCCGTCGGATCATTGTTTCATTATGCTCAGAGAGATGCAGCCGACAAGGCATCCATTGCTGCCATGCTTGCCGCAGAGTAGCTTGTCCTATGCTTGTATTTCGATTCAAACTGATTCTTGCGCTACTGATGCCGATTGCGACAGCCCAGGAACTGGTTTCTGACCGAGATCGTGTCTTTGCCAGCTACGGCACGTTAAAGACGCTGGCCGGGGTGGGCGATGAGGATGATGAGAATTTCTGGAAAGCCTCTTTCGAGGGGGCTTTTGCGCGAGAAGTCGAGCTGTCGAATCCGCACATGACCATGGCGGATGGAGCGGGGAACCTCTATATCGCGGACAAGGAATCTCACAGTGTGCTCAGGATCGATGCCGCAGGGATTCTTCATACCCATGCCGGCACGCACGTCGCTGGTATGAATGGCGAGGAAGGGCTGGCCACCGAGATTCAGCTCGACAATCCGAATGGGCTCTTTGTGCGAACAGACGGCGTGGTCTACATCCTCGATTTCTTCAATCAACGCATTTGCAAGGTAGATCGCGAGGGCCAACTCACCACGTTGATCAACGACCCAGATGGTTTTGGTCCTGGACGCGGTCTGTGGGTGAGCCCCGACGAGCAGTTGGTCTATTTCAACGGTACGAATCAGGTAAAACGATGGACCCCTGATGGCGGGATCGAGGTGGTCGTCTCCAATCTGACGGATCCAGGTAATTTGACTGTGGATCCTTACGGAGCGCTGGTCGTGAGCTCGCGGGCGGGCGATGGCACCGCCGGAACGAGCCATCGTGTCTACCGTGTGGGCGCCGATGGAGGGCTCACAGTAATTGCTGGGAACGGCACGACGGACGAACCGATGATCGACGGCGTCCCTGCGACGAGTGTCGGGCTGGAGTCTGCGCGGAGCGTCGCTTTTCTTCCAACTGGAGGATTCTTTCTGGCGACGCAGAAGGGTGGTGATGTCTGGTATGTCGATACCAATGGCTTGATCTGGCGATTTGTCAGTGGGGCGCCTAGGGGGAATGTCAGGAATGGCGATGGCCAACATTTCTCTACGCCCGGTGATAAGATTGCCGAGCCGCGAGCGGTGACCCTTTCTCCGACTGGAGATCTCATCATCACGACAAACGACAACGGCTATATCCGAGTGGTCGAGCGTTTTCAGACACCTCAAATGACGGTAGTCTACCGCGAGTGTGTCCATTTGCGGCTCACCGCCGGGCGCGAACATCGCGTGGAAACCAGCGCTGATCTGAAGGTCTGGTCGACCTGGCAAGCGTTGGGACCGGAAATCACCGAGACGACGTTGTCAACGTGGCCCGTTGGACGGCCCTTTATGCGGGTTGCTTGGTGACTTGGCTGGTGGGGTGTTTGGAAAGAGCGATGGACGGTTGTCAATCGCCGCATCTCGCGGTAGAGCGTCCACATGTCCGTCGATGGGGAGAATAGTCCCGGGCGCATGCCCTGGTGGCTGTGGCCTACGGCCCTTTGTATCCTCGCACCGCTCTCTGCTTGGAGCTGGCAGGCTCTCTTCGCGGAAGTGACCAACGTGCGCCTCTCGACATCGGTTCATACGGCGTTGCCGCTGACCGTGTGGGTGATTGCCCTTGGTGACCGTTTGTTAGAGGCCTCTCGTCGTCGTACGACCTGGCGTCATCGTTTTATTCGTAATCACCGCCCCTACTTCATGGGGGCCCTCTTGGTAGGCTTAATCATCTTGGCGCGCCTGATCTTCTGGTCGCTCTCCACGACGATCATGGAGTTCGGTATCTTTCTTGCGGTGGCCGTACTCTTCTATCTCTTCTTTGCACGCGTAGAAATTGGACCTAAGGTGGCGCTTCCTCGCGAGATTGTACGTGGTGGTGTGTATTCGGCTGGCGTGCTCTTGCCGACCTTTGGCATGGCGAGTGTGCCTCCTGCGGCTCTGCAGCTGATGATCGCACAGACGCTTCTGGTGAGCCTCGTCCTATTGTCGATTGCTTGTCATGAACACCAGAATCTTCCTCAGGAAAAACCTCACCAACAAGATTGGCAATCAATCGAGGCGCGCATTGGTGTCTGGCTCTTTCTTCTGTTAGGCACCGTCATTTGGCTAGCGTATGTGGAGTCGAAACAACCCAGTAGCAATATGGTGCGCTACTATATTATTATGGGGCTGGTGGTCGTCGTTGCCTTTGGCATTTATGTGATGCGGAAACGCCTTAGTATCGATGCTCTCCACGCATTGAGCTGGGCGGCGCTGAGTTTGCCAGCAGTCGTTCTGTTGTTTTAATCGGCTAGGCCAACGTAGATCGCGGCGATCCCGCCACTTAAGGGGGTGGCATTGACGTCAGTAAAACCGGCCTCGCTGATCAGGGCGCACATGGCCCGACCGTGCGGAAACTGGTTGATGGAGTTCGACAAGTAGTCGTAGGCCGACCCGTGACCCGTGAGTAAGCCAGCGATCTTTGGCAGCACTTTGTGCAAGTAGAAGAGGTAGATTTGTTTGAAGGGCTGCCAAGTGGGCTGCGAAAAATCCAGAACATGAAGCTTGCCACCAGGCTTGAGTACGCGTCGCCACTCACTCAGGGCGTCCTTCCAGCAAGCCATGTTTCGGAGACCGAAAGCTACGGTCACGATGTCGAAGGCAGCGTTGTCGAAGGGTAGCTGCATGCCATCGGCGACAACGAGGTTAGTGAGCCCAGAATTCCGGGCAGTGGCGAGCATGGGCTGACAGAAATCTGTAGCGACAACGTCAATGTCAGGACATTGACGGAGGATTTCTTTGGCCACATCACCACTGCCAGTCGCCACATCGAGTACATGTATGGGCTCGTCTGCTTTGACGCCGCGCACGAATTTCCGACGCCAGAGGATATCTGTTCCAAAGCTGAGGACGTGGTTCGTAAGAACATAGCTGTCTGCGATGTCCGAGAAAGCGCGTTTAACAAATGCTGGATCCTGCACTTAAATAAGAGAGACGGTGGAGAGTACGACCTTAGCGAATGATACCGCGGTCACTAGACTCTACGAAACTTTTCAGTTGTTGGACGAGCGGATCATCCGCAAACCGTTCATCCATGGCTTCAAGGGCCTGCTGGACGTTGAGCTTCTCGCGATAGAGCAGTTTGTAAGCCTCTCGCAGGGCGCGGATGTTGGTGTCCTCGAAGCCTCGCCTTTCCAAACCAATCTTATTGATGCCGCGAACCTCGGCAGGATTCCCATCGGCAATCATGAAAGGCGGCACATCTTGGACAATCTTGCTGCAGCCACCGGTGATCGCATGTTGACCAATGCGGCAGAATTGATGCACTGCGGTTAGCCCACCGATGACAACGTGGTCTTCCACCACCACGTGGCCCGCAAGCGTGCCATTGTTAGAAAAGATGACGTGATCTCCTACGACACAGTCGTGAGCAACATGGCTATAAGCGAGGTAGTTTCCATGGCTGCCGAGGACCGTCTTTCCGTCTCTAGCAGTGCTTCGGTGAATCGTGACGTTCTCGCGAAAGACATTGTGGCTACCGATCTCCAAATGGGTTGGTTCACCAGTATATTTCAGATCCTGAGTTTGCTCGCCCACTGCGGCGAATGAATAAAAGACATTGTCAGAGCCGACCGCGGTCAGTCCTGAAACGACGACGTGGCTTTTGAGATGGCATCGATCCCCTAACTGAACTGGCCCTTCAATGACACAATACGGACCAATCATGACGTCCTCGCCGAGCATAGCCCGGGGGTCGATCACAGCGGTTTGGTGGATTTCCTGAGTCACGAAGGAATGCTATACTGTGGTTAGGGAGCGAAGAGGCTGAACTTCAGATCAGCCTCAGAAACAACTTCGCCATTCACAAGACAGCGTGCGGTCGCAATGCCGATGTTTCGGCGAATTTTCACGATCTCAGCCTCGATGAACAGACTATCGCCTGGGAAGACAGGTTTGCGGAATTTCACCTTATCCGCGCTCATGAAATAACCAATCTTCCCTTGGTTCTCGCTCTTGCGAAGCATCAGGATGCTCGCCACTTGGGCCATTCCTTCCACTTGCAGAACGCCTGGCATCACTGGGTGACCCGGGAAGTGGCCCACAAAATAGGGCTCATTAATGGTCACGCCCTTCACACCGGTGCACTTGTTGTCACCTTCGAAGTCGACAATTCGATCCACCATGAGGAATGGAAAGCGATGCGGGAGGATCTGCATCACCTCGTTCACATCGAGCACAGCTTTGCCGGTGGGAATCGATACGGGTTTCACCATGGAGGCCTGCTTTGCGAAGTGCGCGCTTAGTAATTTCGCCATTTCCGTATTGGAAGCGTGTCCAGGCATGACCGCAATCACATGGCCCATGAAGCGTTTTCCGCACAAAGCGAGGTCACCGATAATATCGAGAATCTTGTGTCTAACGAACTCATTTTCGAAGCGTAGGGGCTCTTTGCTCAAGGTGGTGTCATCGCGAATGACAACCGCATTCTCCAGACTCCCACCTTTGATCAGACCCTTCTCCATGAGTGGCTTCACATCTTCATAAAACACGAACGTTCGCGCTGCCGCGATCTCATTCTCATAGGTGTCCGGCGTGATGTCCATGCTCAGGTACTGCGTCATCCGACCGTTTGGACCAGCATGCGTGCAAGAAACCCGAAACTTCTTATCAGGTACGATCGTTAGAATGGATCCGTTAGGAAACTCTTTATGAATGGGCTCGCGGATCTCATACACGTTTCGCAGCGACTCTTGCTTCTCTAGACCAGCTTGCTTGATGCACTCGACAAATGGAGCGGAGCTACCGTCGCCGATAGGCGGTTCGTTTGCATCCATCTCGATGACTGCATTGTCGACGCCCATACCCGTGAGGGCCGAGATGACATGCTCAACCGTATGCACCTTCACACTACCCTCAGCTAGAGTCGTGGCCCGCTCCACTTTCTGAACCTTTGAAACGTGCGCATCAATAAATGGTTCGTCCTTGAGATCGATCCGTCGAAACTTCAGTCCGTGGTTAGCGGGAGCTGGCTTGAGGGTGAGCGTAACCTTTTCGCCCGTGTGCAGGGAGGTCCCTGCCAAGGAACTCGATTTGGCCAATGTATGCTGAAAGTCGGAATCCACCATGTGGCCCCCTATTCGCAAACGAACCGCGCCCATGCAAGTTCAACCCCGTGAAGGGATCTCCGGAAGCGAACCAGACAATTGAACGTTTCACGATGCAGAGCGTCTAAATCGCATATTCTGTTCAATATTTCTTGAACTCACTCCCCTGAAAGGTTAGAGGAATTAGAATTCAATAGAGATGCCACAAACCCAATTAATTCTAGAGAGCGATGCCTCCGAAAGCAGTCTGACTGCCTTAGAGACAGGCGTTATAGACCTCTTCGTGAATGGGGTGCGTGTGCTCGGTTTGCCAAAGTCGATAGGAGAAATCTACGGCCTTCTCTACATTTCACCGGAGCCTCTCTCCTTTGACGAGATTCTTTCCCGGCTCCAAATCAGCAAGGGATCCACCAGCCAGGGTCTCAAAATTCTGCGCTCTTTGGGGGCTGTTCGAGCCGTGTATGTCGCGGGCGCACGCCGCGACTACTTCGTTGCTGAGACCGAGCTGAAGAAGCTTGTAGGCGGCTTTATACGAGAAGAACTCTCCCCCCATCTTGATAGCGGCACGGAGCGGCTCGAATCTATCCAAAGCCATCTGCCGGACGCTTCCGAACCGGACGCTCAGTTTTTCAAAGATCGCGTGGGTAAACTTGGTACCTGGCACAAGCGTACCGAGTTGCTTCTTCCGATTATTCGCAAATTCCTCACCTAATGTCGCACCACCTAACCCCACCCGCTTGTCTCTCGTTACCGTGATTCCGCCCGAGCTCCCCCCCAACCATTTTCCAGACGGTAGTGCCTGGTTCACCCTCCGCACGAAGGTAAAATGCGAACACATTGCAGCGGCTCATGTGCATCAGCTTGAGAACGTCGAGACGTTTTGCCCCCGGATTCGCTACCACAAAGCGACCCAGCGAGGCAAAGTGCTCTTTTATCAGGCCATGTTCCCCTGCTACATCTTCGCCCGATTCGACTTCGAGAAGCAAAGTCGTGCCGTTACCTACGCCAACGGAGTCTCCACCATCGTTCACTTTGGAGAGCATCACCCCTCTATTTCGCCTGAGTTCATCGACTTTCTCCGTGCTGAAATGGGCAACGAAGAAGTCAAAACCCTTGAGCCTGTATTGAAAGCAGGCGACGAAGTAGAAATCGCTGAAGGGCCATTTCGAGGGCTCAAAACCATCGTTCACCAATTCCTACCAGCCAAAGACCGTGTCCAAGTGCTCATGGAAGTTCTTGGGCAACTCCACCCCGTTGATGTTGGCACCAAAGACCTCGTCGCTGTGAATTACCTTTAGCTAAAATTCACTTTGTTCATTCAAATTTGAACGAAGTGTGATCCATTCTTTCAAATAGCCCGTTCCACCTCAACATAGCAACCTCGACTCACCGAGTAGGGGCTAGCGCCCAGATTGATATGATCGTTAGCCTAGAACCTGATCCAGCTCCTCCCATTGGTCTTCCTCCCACTGAGGCAAACGACCAAGGGCGGCAGCGTATCTAAATAGAAGCACTGAAACTGCAATTGTTCAGGACTTTACAATTCCTACAGTTGGCTTAGTAATTCACAAATGATCGAGAAGATCCATCACGGTGAGCGACTCCTTGCCATCATCATCCCCGCCACCTTTAACGAGCCTGGTATTCATTTCTGTACCCAGGATGATGCTTCCCAACAGATCGCATTCATGCGGCACCCTAAAGGCAAAGAAATCGTTCCTCATGTCCACAACCCCGTGGATCGCCACATCACAGATACTCAGGAAGCCCTGATTATCCGGAAAGGTAGCCTACGTGTTGACTTCTACACACAGGAAAAAGAATACCTAGAAAGCCGCACCTTAAACGAAGGAGATGTCATACTCCTCATTGCTGGTGGTCACGGATTCCAAGCCATGGCGGACCTCGAAATGATTGAAGTCAAACAAGGCCCTTACGTTGGCGAAGTCGATAAAGTCCGATTCGAGCGCCCTGTCGAACTCGCTGGCTAACATTGACAATGTCTGGCTTAGAAAACGCAAACATCCTTCTCACCGGAGGTCGAGGCATGGTCGGAAGTGCGCTCACGCGTGCCCTAAGGAAAGCTGGAAACCAATCGATCCTCTCTCCGACGCGTGCCGAACTCGACCTCTGCAATCAGGCCGCCGTCGAATCCTACATTGGCGAAGCTCGCCCAGACATCATCATTATCGCTGCCGCAAAGGTCGGAGGTATTTACGCCAACAGCACCTACCCAGCTGACTTTCTTTACGACAACCTCGCCATCGCTGCACATACCATCCACGCAGCCTACAAAGCAGGCGTCAAAAGGCTCCTCTTCCTCGGCAGTTCATGCATCTACCCAAGAGAAGCTCCTCAACCGATTCCAGAGGATAGCCTCTTAAGTGGTCCGCTAGAGCAAACGAATGAACCTTACGCTGTTGCCAAAATAGCCGGCCTGAAACTTTGCCAAGCCTATCGCGAGCAATACGGAGTTCTCTATCACTCCGCCATGCCCACCAACCTCTACGGCCCTGGTGACAACTATCATCCTGAAAACTCCCACGTCATCCCCGGCCTCATCCGTCGGTTCCACGAGGCAAAGGAAAACGGCGCACCCGAAGTCGAAGTCTGGGGTACTGGAAAAGTCCTCAGAGAATTCCTCCACGTGGAGGACCTTGCTGCCGCCTGCCTCCACGTTCTCAGTCTAGCGGACCCGCCAGACTGGATCAATATTGGCTCTGGGATTGATCAAAGCATCGGCGATCTGGCTCAAGCTGTAAAAGAAGCCGTGGGCTACGAAGGAAAACTCACGTTCGACACTTCCAAGCCAGACGGCACTCCACGTAAACTCCTCGACTCCACAAGGATACAAGACTCTGGCTGGAACCCTGCCATTTCCCTGCAGGACGGCCTCAAGACCACCTACAATAACTTCCTCGAAGCCAGCGAAGGACAAACTGTCTAAGAAAAGCCTCATCAGAAAATGAAGAAAGCACTCATTACCGGTATCACGGGGCAAGACGGCTCCTATCTAGCAGAACTCCTTATCGAAAAAGGTTACGAAGTTCACGGCATCATCCGACGCTCCTCCTCCTTCAACACCCAACGGATCGAGCACATCTACTCAGATGCCCACTATGATGAAACCAAACTCTTTCTCCATTACGGAGACCTAACCGACACCGGTGCCCTCTCCAAGCTCCTCCGAGAAATCGAGCCTGACGAGGTTTATAACCTAGGGGCTCAGAGCCACGTTCGCGTCTCCTTTGATATTCCGGAATACACAGGCGACGTCACTGGTCTAGGTACCCAACGTCTCCTAGAATCCATTCGGGAAACAGGTCTCATTCAAAAAGTTCGCTACTACCAAGCCTCCTCCTCGGAAATGTTTGGGAAAGTGCAAGAAGTACCCCAGGTAGAAACCACCCCTTTCTGGCCACGTTCGCCTTACGCCTGCGCCAAAGTATACGGACACTGGCTCACGATCAACTATCGCGAATCCTTTGGGCTCCATGGCAGCAGCGGCATCCTCTTCAACCATGAGTCTCCTCGCCGCGGTGAAACATTTGTCACAAGAAAGATCACGCGTGCTGCCACACGCATCAAAGCCGGAATCCAAGACAAACTCTACCTGGGCAACCTGGAAGCAAAACGCGACTGGGGCTACGCGAAAGAGTATGCCGAAATGATGTGGTTGATGCTCCAGCAGGACACCCCTGATGACTACGTCATCGCTACCAACGAGACGCACACCGTAAAGGAGTTCGTCCAAGAAACTTTCGCCCATCTTGAACTCGATTGGGAAAAATACGTTGAATACGACAAGCGCTACGAACGCCCAGCCGAAGTCGACCTTCTCATTGGTGACCCCGCCAAAGCCAAAAAACAACTCGGCTGGGAACCAAAGGTAAAATTCAAAGAACTGGTCAAGATCATGGTTGATGCCGACCTAAAACTAGCAGAGCTAGAAAAGGCCCACAAAGAGGCTGAAGCCCTGCTGAAAGCTAGCTAACGCTATTCATTAATTATCGCGTTCGGATTCCAGTCCTTTCTCAAAGCCATCCTTTACCGGATGGGCTACTCGATCAAGCGGCTCAAACCGGCCAAGCAGCATGCGAAGCCGGATCGCGTCGATGGGGCAGAGCAGTCACTATCTTCGCTAATCCACGCTGTTGATCCTTACGAGGGTTTCGACGCTGCCGCTTATCCTAACGACCCGTCAGGATGGGGTAGCAATTCCCATGCTTTTGAGAAGCTGATCAGTGAATCGTCGCCTCTCAACCTGATCATTGAAGTTGGAACGTGGAAAGGTGGTTCGGCCATCACCATGGCCAGTGCACTAGCGGAACACGACAAGTCCGCCACCATCCTTTGTATAGACACATGGTTGGGAGCACTTGAATTCTGGCAAAACCACCAAGATCCTGAACGATATCAAAGTCTCAAACTTAGGAACGGATATCCTAGCGTCTACTACCAATTTTTGGCCAACGTCTGTCACGCCGGTCACCAGCGTTGTATTGTTCCCTTTCCGCAAACCTCAGCAACGGCCGCCCTCTTTCTCCGGACACATGGAATCCAAGGGGACCTCATCTATGTCGATGGAAGCCACGAAGAAGAAGACGTTTACCAAGACCTTCTCGATTACTGGCCACTATTGAGAACAGGTGGCACCATCTTTGGTGATGACTACACCTGGGATGGTGTGCGACTTGCCGTAAACCGTTTTGCTGGAGAACGGCGCATCAACGTAGCCTTCGAAGCTGACAAATGGCTCCTGATCAAAACTTAGTGTCAAGGATCCCAACCCGGGACATCATTGGCACGCAGATTGCCGTCACTACATACGACGAAACAATCAATCAAATCGTCGGCTGGGCTCGAATTCATGACCGGCCGTATCTTATTGCTGCCGCAAATACCCATGTTTTATCCCTGGCTCGACACGACTCCGGCTACCGAAAGGTCATTGATTCTTTCGACCTTGTCGTTCCTGACGGCATGCCCCTCGTTTGGGTTCTTAACCGGAAACACAGAGCAAATCTTCAAGATCGAGTCTACGGTCCAACCCTGATGGAAAGGGCTTTCCAATGGAGTAACAATCAGACGTCCGGCCAGTTGCGCCATTTCCTCCTTGGGAGCAGTGAAGAGATCCGCATCGCCCTTCGCGAGAATCTCCACAAGCGTTTCCCAAATGCCGAGATTATCAGTGACTATTCCCCGCCATTTGGTGATTGGACCGAACAGCATCACGAAGAAACCCTGGCCGAGTTGGCCAAAGCCAAACCCGATGTTGTGTGGACCTGCTTTGGTTGTCCAAAACAAGAAACTTGGCTTGCCGAGCAAAAGCATCGTCTTCCTCCCGCCGTCTATCTCGGCATCGGTGCGGCCTTCGCTTTCCACGCCGGAAAAGTCAAAATGGCTCCTGCCTTCCTTCAAAGAATCGGTTTGGAATGGGCCTTCCGTCTTGCCAGTGAACCCCGTCGCCTGTTCAAACGCTACGCCATTCACAACACCCGTTTCCTCCGCTATCTCCTAACAGGTTAATGAGAAGTGCAGATTCATTGGTGGCCCATCGTCCAAAGAACAGTAAGTGAAAAACCGAGAAAGTGCTAAACGCACTACCAAATATTGATATGCTTTACCGTCAAATTGTAGATCCTAAAGCCCCGTCATATCCTAGCTAAAGATGAGTAAGCCATTCCTAATTATCTTCTTCTTATGCCTGTTCGTTGCGCTGTGTGTCATTGCCTATATTGCAAAACGAAATCCTGACCCACGCTTTCGGCCACGGTTTGGGGAGCTTGTGTTGATGGGCTTGATAGGTATGCTTTTTAGCGGCGGCGTGTCTTATCTTCTATCAAATGTCTTCGAAGATTCAGATCGCATGACACGTGAGAAAATGGAATCTGCCCCCGTTCTGGATCGTCGGGAATCGAGCGGAAACGATTCGCGCGAATAACCAGCCATGGCGGTTGTAAAAAGCTCAGTAGCCTATGTCTCAACCGAGATTGTCAAAAAGGGGCTGGGTGTTGCCATTCTACCCATTCTTACGCGCCTCTTGTCGCCAATTGAATATGGGATCATCGGGACATTAATGGCCTGCCGAGGGTTTCTTTCGCAAAGCCTTTCACTGGGGATGACCGTATCCCTTCATCGTCTCTATTTCAGTTATGGCGAAAAACAGAGCGAACTACGAGGATTCCTGAGTTCCAACATCATGTTCCTGATGTTTGTGGCCGGTCTCGTTTGCCTTGCACTGGATCAGCTTGCAGTGCCTGCCGTTACAGAGGCGATTCTGGGTGATTCGAAACATCAGTTGCCAATGCGAATCACCCTGTGGTCCGTTTATGTTGGCCTACCGATGGCGGTCTTGCTCCCGGTGTTTGCCTCTGCTGAGAAAAGTCTGATTGTGAGCCTATTGGATACAGCACGATTCGTGTTAGAAAACACTCTTATCCTTCTGTTTATTGGAGTATTTACGTGGGGTGTAACCGGCTACTTGCAAGGCCAGATAGTCACAGCTGGGTTATTCATGGCCATATCCACCTGGCTCCTTGCTCGAAATTTCGGAGCTTTCGAATTCCGACTTTCGTATGTTGGAAAAGCGCTGTCTTTTGGGCTACCGTTGGTCCCCGCGATGATTCTAGGTTGGGTGTTGTCGATAAGCGATCGTTTGATCCTGGCCCACTATAGCACTCTCGATGACATCGGCTTCTACAGCTTGGCAGCGAATCTAGGAGCGATGACCGTTATGCTTTTAGCTGCATTCGAACGGGCTTGGACACCTTGGTTTTATTCCTCAATGAGGAATCTCCAAGGATCTTTCCTTGCTACCTTTTCAGAGTTCATGACTGCCTGGGTAGCTATTATTGGATCAGCATGTGTGATTGGCTGCGTTTACTCCAAAGAGCTATTGGCGATTATTGTGGATAAAGCCTTCTGGAGTGCACATATCTTCGTTCCTCCGATCATGGTCGCTGCATTTCTCGTTTCCGTCTATGGATTTGCGGCCGCTTTCCTATACCATGATGGTCGCACAGGGGTGTTCCCAATGATTCTTGGTATCGCCGCAATCCTTAACCTCTCTCTGAATCTAATATTCATCCCCGAGCAAGGAGCGATTGCCGCTGCTTACACAACGTTGATCGCTTACGTTGTGGCCGCCTTTTTCTATTTCTACTTTGCCAAGGTTCATCATCGTCTTCGAATTGCTGTATTTAGATCTGGACTGCTGTTGCTAGCGATTATCTCCGTGAGTCTATCTCCGGCGATTGTTGACGGAGTGGTTCCTAGGAGCGTTCTTGTCGGACTCTATCTCATCGTTGCATTCATGTGCGTAGGAAGCAAGGCGATGCGATCCTGGCCAGACCTATGGATTCAGATCAAATCAGCCTAGAGGCCCTCGTATCATGAAGCAGAGAACAGACGAGTGGGTGAATGTGAGTCAAAAGGACTATCATACACGGCAGTTAGAGGCTCCCTACCGTAGCACGGTAAAGTTTTGCGATTGGATGGATGGACTGAGACTAATCCGCCAGGAACCATCTCTAGAAATCCTGGATGTTGGTGCGGGTTCTGGGGCGAACCTGCATTACCTATCAGATCGTTATCCCGGCCACGGCCTTTTAGGTGCTGAGTTAAATGGCGACCTCGTGTCAGACGCGAACGCTCGATTTCAGGAGTTGGATCTCAAGTGCCAGATCGAACAAGCGGACCTCTATAACTTTTCAAAGGACTACGTGGATCGATTTGATGGGATTGTGTGTCTCCAAACGCTTTCTTGGTTGCCGGGCTACGAGGAGGCAATCGATAGTATGCTCTCGCTTCGCCCGCAGTGGATCGCCCTTTCATCCCTATTCTTTGATGGAGAATTGAACTGTACCGTCAAAGTAGAGGACGGGCAGAATGATCGGGAGTGCTTCTACAATATCTATTCGTTGAGTTCTCTGCAGGATCACTGTAAGAGCAGAGGTTACGGCACGTTAACATGGGAACCCTTTGTTATTGATGTGGACCTGCCGATTAGTAACCCCAGAGGCTTGGGCACGTATACAAAGGAACTCGTATCTGGAAATCGATTACAATTCTCAGGGCCATTGAGTATGCCATGGTACTTCGTTTGCATCCGACCGTCGTGAACTAGGAGGAGATGAAGATACTATACTTATTGGT
>Ga0213868_10000408_pt1 | contig 40678 bp, 29 predicted proteins | sample PICome_9_FD_160087 | JGI IMG/M metagenome (GOLD analysis project Ga0213868, IMG submission 160087) | Coastal seawater microbial communities near Pivers Island, North Carolina, United States - PICO127 | ecosystem: Environmental > Aquatic > Marine > Coastal | place: USA: North Carolina...
CGGGTTCACCTCGCAGCTCGCAGCACTCCTCAACAGCTGGTAGTTCTAAATGTTTCTCGGATTGAAACAATTCTTGAAAGATCAGTTGATAAAAGCTGCTGCGTCTGAGGATGGAAAAAGCACAATTGGGATCATGCAAAGCATTGTTCTTCGCCCTCGTCGTCATGAAGCTATGCTCCTCCTTTGCAAGTGAAATTCCACAACAACGAGTACGATCGTCAATTCGGCACCTAGAATACGACATGGACAACCATCCTTGGTTAAGAAGGTTAGATGCACAAAACATAACTGTTCACTCCGCATCTGATAAAGTGAATCATAGAAGAAAATTGGATGAGTTGGGACCGAACAAACCTCAACCAATAGAAGAAGAATACTTACCTAGAAGCCAATTAAAGATGTGGTCTGTTTCATCTAATCAAAACTTAAATGACTACAACGAAACAGAAAGTTTTCAAAACATCAGAATCAAAGTATCATTACTAGATCACATAACGTCAGGGTCGCCATTTCTGACTGAATATGAAAGAACTCAGTTGATGGAACATTTTATAAACCCTGCTATAGACATATGGTCCAAGGCTCTTTCTGTTCCTCCTCTACATGGAAATTTAACTATTGATCCGCAGCAACTTTTTGATGGCTCAACCTGTGGCCCTGGGATGGATAGTGGACACCCATCAGTGCATGTTCCATTAGAGCATGTTGATGAAGGAATCAGTGATACTGACCTTCAAGTTTATCTTTCTGTCGGGTTTACGAAAGACCTTGCGTCTTTCATTCAAAACCAACTGTCTACTACGCAACATTACATTTCAAATGATAACACAACCATTCCAGACGTTCCTGTCTGTGACGGTTCCTATATAGCTGCATCTACATACTGTTCAACTGATCAATGGGATCGACCTGTTGCTGGTATGATGCATTTGTGTTTAACATCAACATTCTTTGAACCACAGATGTCTCGGCTGAACCTTGGGACAATCATACACGAACTAGGCCATATTCTCGGTTTTAATTCTCAAAGTTTGGCTCATTTCCGAGATAGAGAGACAGGAGAACCATTAACGCCACGTGATATGAATGGTGATGTTATAGATGTACAAATAGAATGCAGCGGTATTTCCGATGCAAGTAGAATGGCAACAATACCTCTTCCTTCAACCAAGATTCTCCAGTTTCGCCAAGTTCGAGGTGTTCGCGCTGCACATGTAGTAACACCGTTTGTACGCCAAGTTGTAAGAAATCACTTCGATTGTCAGGATCTAATTGGAGCTGAATTAGAATCATTTTCATATCGCCTGGACCAGACTTTGAGTGAAGATTTCAACGATTCCTGTATATCCGATCACTGGGAGCGTAGACTGTTTAAGTTTGATATCATGAATCCAATCATCGACGATGGTTCTGTTTCAAGCCTCCCGCGAATTTCAGCTCTAACTCTAGCTTATTTTGTAGACTCTGGTTGGTATAGGGTAGACCTGTCTAGAATTGGCGAGCCTGATAGTTGGGGTCGAGGAGCAGGGTGTGATTTTGTCAATAGGCAGTGCATCAACGAAGATGGTTCTCTATCATGGACAAATTCGCATTACTTTTGCAACGACAATTCTGGGGACAGTATTTGCGCCAAAGATATGAGTGGAAAAGGGCGATGTTCTTTATCGACATACGAATATTTGCCACTGGAGTTCAACTACTTTGGGTATGAAAACGGCTTCATAGCAGGGAATGATGCATATTTGGACTATTGCCCAACCGTTGAACCGCAGAAAGATGGCGACTGCACAGTCAAACCATCAAAACATTTCCGAATGGAAGAGGTAAGTTTTGAATAGTATTTCTTGCTGAAATATATGCATGTTTATGTCTAATCTAACGCCTTTCTTTTTGCAGTTTACGACCTCTTCCAAGTGTGTCTCAGGTATGGTGAATGACAAACCGACACCTTTGTGCACTCCCATCGCATGCGTATTGGAGGATAAAACTTTACATATACGAGTAGATGGTATCTGGACTGAATGCCTTGATGATGATCAATTGGTTCTATCCTGGTTTGATGATGAAAATTACGGTAAGCGTTGAAAATATTGTACATATTTTTGATGTTGTGGCATATGTATTCTAACCGGCCACCCATCCATAGCATTTTGTCCAGCGATAAGAACAGCTTGCCCTTCATTTGTATGCCCTGGAGATTGCTTTCAGGGAGATTCTGTCGGGGTTTGCGATTTCGATACTGGGAACTGTTTTTGTCCACCTTCGATTGGAGATCTAGAATCCGCGCATGATATGGATACTCCATGCAACTCAACTAATTTCATCAGTGACGAAGATTTAACTAAAATTTCTACAGTTTATATGTCCAAGACGTCAATGCTTATTGACGATGATAAAGGATTGCTTGACGCAACATTGCGAATGTTCATACAAATGGATGTGGGAGAAGTAATTGGTTTCGTTGCTTCATCTCTGTTGACTATCGGGTCAGTTACAATGTTGGTATTTGGTATCGTTAGGTTCGCTCGTACCAAGCAAGGTAGATTCCTGACCTTCCAAAATATCTTGAGGCGTGAATGGAGAGCTGATACGATTTCTCATGGCCCTCAGCTTGATTCAAATCGCCGGAGTAATAAAGATAAGATGGTTGCATCAGTTCTGCACAGTATTCGAGTGGAAACGTCTCGAAATACCGATTTTACTCACGATGAAAGATTAGAATATGTCGATAGTATTGAAGAAGGCGATCATGATGGTGGTCAGGTAATTTTCGAGCGATCTGAACTCCCTCCCCTTCCGCATACATCAGCGGGAAGGGTTATCTCAGTCATTGGTGCAACTTTCTTGAACAATAGCCTGGACTTAACAGAAGATGAAGATTCTGGTACCGTTTTAGAAACAACAGATACAATTCCATCAGTTGGTCAAACGCAATCAGATCTCGAAAATGTCTCGATTGCACCTCCTTCCACGAGAAGACGAAATGTGTCGTATTCAAGGCGAATATGAAATGCCATAAGGTCGAAGAATCAACGTTATTCTGTTTATAACAATCCAAATAGTTTATTCAAACCTATTTCAATCACTCCTCGCACGATTTTTTACAGTTAGAATTGTGATGCAATTCGTTGTCTCTGTATTCTATTTTTCACATAAACCTCGTTGGGTTGGGTGTCATATTCAAATAATGGGACTGACAGCAAACTAACGACAAACACAAAAACATCAAAAGAAAATTCAAAATAAATTCTTTCTTACACAAAGTGAACTCCACGTCCACGCTCGCTGATAGATTTGGATTGGTACTGAATCAGAGATATAAACGAATCTAATTTTTCTGGGGACATTAGAGGTTTTCATTACAGATCTATAGGGGGGTAGACTATTTTTTTATCAGGATAAGTCTGTATTTGTTTTAAAAAACATGAGCGCGCCTCCACCGTATGAGATGCGACGTTCTTCAGATATGAAGCAAACTGGGATAAAAAACAAATCATATGAAGATTACGAGGATGAAAGTCAAGTGACTGAATCAGATATTTTTGATGGCGTCCAACTAGCGGATGAACACAATCTTCAAGAAAGACACGCTGGCCTGTCCACAGAAGCAAGTTCTATAATGTCAAGTCATATGTTTCGCGATAACACTGAAACAATACATCATATGCATAATCTATTGCTGTACCTTCTTTCGAATCCGGAAGAATTTCAACAAGCAGTTGATTTCTACAAAAGTAAGGCTACAACAAGCACTTTGTCTGCCTTTCATGCTGAAATTGATCGTGGTACGGATGTTGGTTCATTATTTGATAACAATGATGAAGAAAACGTCATACCTGTGCCCTTTATGGTTTTTGCCCCAGATGCTGAAGTAGTGCTACCACAAGCGCATACTGCAAGTCAGTTATTTGGATTTGAGCGAGACAATGGTATGGAGTTGGAAGCAACCAGTGGAATGGTTGGTTTGTGTCAATTATTTATGAGATGGTTAAAGCTCATGCCCGGTGGCGATCATATGAATTTAATAACGCCACCAGGATTAACAATAATGAGAATTGCTGGAGGAAGATATAGAGTTACAGCCGCCCATAGAGTTGTTTGGACGTGAGTATATCGTTTCTAATTCATCTAGCATGATATCGGTTGATCACTAACTTTTGAAATACTCCTTTATTTATAGTTGGAATAACCAATTTGCACCTGATCCGTTGTCGCAAAACGATCATAGAGATGATTTGAAATTTGGAGATTTAGTGTCTATGACGATAGTAGATGTTTTTGAAACAGATTCTGATGGTAAACTCTTGTCCTACTGTCCAACGTTCGATAATAGAGCAGTGCATAAAACTGATCAGCGCGTTGAAAAGATGCGTAAGGGAAGTTCCATACTAAAGAAAAATATTCATATGGCAGCAAAAAGTCCAACAGCAGCAAAGGTTAACCAGGCTGCTAATTTGTTGGGTAAATTGAGTGTGAAATACGCATCAACAGTAAAAGACACAGTGCAGAGGAAAATTGAGGAAGAGATGAAAAAGAAGTCTGGTGAAACATCGCCGAAGCAACAAAAGAAGAATACTATTCAGCCTAAGAGTGATGGATTCGAAGGCCAGAATGATAGCAGTGGAAACGAGGCGACTTCTTATATGATATAAACGTGCTCTTGTGGTACCATGACAATCATCAGATACAATGTGATGCATAAGCTTCACTTGTACATCATATGAGCGCCAATCAGGGATTTGGGTCATGGATGAAGAAATCACGACATTTATATTACCTTTCAGTTACTAAAAGTTTTTAAATGTTTATTCTACTTTATTCATTCGAAACCAATTGGTCGCAATTCACTTTTCTCCTGCTTTTTAGGGTCATGGAAAGTTACTAAGTAGAAGTTTTGAAATATGTATTCTACTTTATTAATTCGAAATCAATTGGTCGCAATCCACCTTCTGCTGTTTAGGGCCATGGATGAAGACAGCACGACATTTATATTACCTTTCAGTTACTAGACTTTTTTAAATGTTTATTCTACTTTATTCATTCGAAACCAATTGGTCGCAATCCACTTTTCTTCTGTTGTACACAATCCACTATGAATCGACCGCCAGTTCATCAAAGGTCCAGTTGGAGGAATATCACCTTCCTTTTCCTCCTCTAAATTCACAATCCAGTCATAATTAAAAAAAGCGACAGCATCACCGGGTCGTACTCGGATTATATGGTGGCTATCTATTTCCTTCTCATATGATTCGTCATTGTCACTGATAATTAATAGTCCATCTCGCCCTGGTTGCTTGTCCTTCGCAATATCTGGAGATCTCATGTCTGGAATTTCAGATTCGTGCATATTCATACTTTCGTCTTCATTTATTATTGCATACGGAAACCAAGTACCAGCTACACCATTTAAATAGGTCAATATTGTAAGGAAGCGATCGAATCCATCGTGATGAACGTCAAATTTACCCCCGACTTCATATTTTACCACTTGCAACGGCTCGGCATCATATAGTATCGTATTTGACTCATCTTCTTCTAAGTTGCCTGACAGATCTTTCAAAAGTTCCGAAACAAATATGATCGAACTGATCTCAGTCATGTACTCTGCTATCGCTTGGGCTGGGCCCCCTAACCCTACTTCTTCTTCGGTCAGCTGATTCGGATGTATCCAACATGAATATGAGTTCATCCTTTGGTTGACTCTATTCCCAGCCTTTGTTCCGCTATACTCCATGCTACGACTTTTTGCAAAGTCTATAATATGATCTAGTTGATGTTCTGTTAGAAGATTTCGAAAGATGAATATATCAGGATTCGAGGACACGCGTGTTACGGTAAGATCAGGCAAAGATGGAATAGGATTCGTGGACTCTTTGAGTTTTAAGTTTTGTAGGTACGTTGGTGGAGCCAGGGGATGATCATTCTTCAAAATTTCATAGTTTCTGATACGCTCTTGAAGGCTATTAAGTTGGCTGTGAAATCGCACTGGTTCTTTTGCTAGATGTCTTCCAGTAAATGTAAAGGACTGAACTATCCGCAAAACACAGAGTATAATTAGGAATATAAAAAATAAAGATTTCACGGTCATTTTGTAACGTACGGCTAACTGGATCCCTGGTTGTTTATTTTAAGAGTTGGTTCTCTTACGGCTTGGAGTTTGTGGCTCTCCTCTATTGTAGTTAGTTGAGAGGAGTCGATGGCAGTGGGAGCTTTTTCCGATTTCTGGTATGTTCTTTCCTTTCTCCCCACCCACATTTTAGTTTTGTGAAGAAATCTCTGGCATAAAAATAAAAAATGGTAACTGTTGTTTTTCGTGGCACAATTCCAAAAATACTTCTTCAGAACCGAACCCTAACAAAGCAGTCGTGCATCTATATTCCATATTGATCATTTACATTCCCCAAAACCAATCCTTTCAAGATCATAAGACAATTTACTACATCTCAATATAAATATGTCCAGTACGCTCAAGACTGAAACAGTCAAAGATTCCATAGAAGATATCATTGATGATTTCGTACAAGTTATGGTAGATCCAGCAGCACTTTCAACCAAAATAATTCCAAGACACGACTCTGTTGGGATCGGTGCTTCTCAGAAAGCTATGGACTTTGCTGTTACTTTGTCTGCCAGATCTTTGCCTGATGATGATGAAGCTGCCCGAGCGCCCGTAGATATTGTTGTTTGTCTCGACGTTTCTGGTAGTATGAATGGTGCGAAGCTGAACCTCTGCAAGGAGACTCTTGCCCTTCTTCTACGCGAATTAGGACCAGGCGATCGTTTTGGACTCGTATCTTTTGGATCTCAAGCTCAAATAGAGCTTTCTATCAAGAAGTTAACCCCCGAAAATAGGGAGGCAGCTTTGATCAAAATTGAGTCACTCAGTACGAGTGGAATGACAAATATGAGTGGAGGAATCGGACTCGCAGCACAAGAACTGAACGCCGTTGAAAATCCTCATAGCGTTCGTTCTGTCTTTCTTCTTACCGATGGACATGCCAATCAAGGTATTTCAGATATGAATGGCATTGTTTCTATAACAAAGAATTGTCTGGGTCCCTCCAAAGGACATGGCGGGGCCACTATTCATTGCTTCGGATATGGCCAGGACCATGATAGTACAATGCTCAAAGGGATTTCGAGTGCTACAGAGGGAGGTACATATTATTATGTCGAAAAGGAAACAGAAGTAGTCTCTGCATTCGGTGATGCGCTTGGTGGTCTCTTATCTGTGGTCGCGCAGAACGTTTCAGTCACCTTATCAGTTCCCAAAGCATCCGCTGAAAAGGGGGTATCAATCACTGGAGTAGACCATGATAGTGCAGTGGCATTACCAAATGGATCATACAGGGTTGTACTGGGTGACTTCTATGCAGATGAAAACCGTGATATTCTCTTGCGAACTACTCTAACCAACGCCGCGGACGAAAATTATGTACCGCATGTGACAGCTTCTGTCTCGTATTTGGACACAATCCAGAAAACGATCGTCACTAATAAAGATGTGCATGGTTCAGTTCAAAGGCCTCTTGGTTGCCATGTTTCGATGACGAATAATCATGTAGCTTTACAAAGTATTCGAATCAAAACCACGAAAGTTATTGCCGCCACCAGGATTCTTGCCGATAAAAACGAACTTGAACAAGCCAGAACTAATATTACGGAGTACATGAATAATCTAAGACAGGAGATTGATCAACTAGAAGAGTCAACCAACCCCCTCGTCATGCAACTTCTTCATGAGCTAGATGTAATTAAGGCAGGGCTTCTATCGCAACACATGTATGAAACTACCACTGGTAAATATATGGACGCCCGAATTCAAACTCACTCTATGCAGCGATGCGCTGAAGCTGTTGCATTTGACGTCAATGATGCCAACAAAATCGACTCATTGAATGTATACCGCTCGAAAAAGAAGGGAATGATGTCTAATAAGATGAGGGTAGCATCAGAAAGCAGTTCAAAGAAACAGAAAGAACAAAGTCCGACTACCGCTTCATTTGGAAATATTATTCCGCATGTGAATAATATCTAGTTATTCACCGAATACATATCTAATCAAGTTATGCATATACAGTTTTGATTATTACATATTTTGTCAGATGTTATTAGTAATACATAATGCGCCTTTGCTTGTAATTATGACTTTGTCATACATTAAAAAAGCCATTAAGGACTGAACCTATAATAGCTTTTTATCCATATATCTCAATTTTCTGTCTTGTAGATGTTAATTCTGTTGGTATTTGATGAATGACGTGAATTCAATCCATCAGATTTTTAAACTGGAGGATTTCTCTTAGATCACAATATCATGAATTCCGCCTAAGCAAACTAAACTCATCAATGATCATTACCCTTCTCTAAGGATTAGCTGATTCCCCACTTTTCCTAAGTATTCATCCGATTTTTGGGTTACTTGTTGAATGAATCAAAGTTTTCAACACTTGATTGCATGTTTGCGTGGTTTAACTTGGACGCTCTTTTCCATTTTCTTTTTTCCACGAGCTACGAGCTACGAGCTAACGATTCTTCATTCATTCATTCATTACAATCTTCATCACATACTTGAATGGCCATCATGAGATGTCTATATTTATCCTATTTTCTGTTGGCACTTATTCACCAAGGACATGGTAACGCAGATTTTCCATTGCATGATTCAGGCTCTTCTTCGACAAGACCACCACCCTCCTTCAGGATCACGAATCAAGTGGATAACGGTTCACCATCATTGTCGCAATCGTCGAGACGCGCTGCATCTATTGCCTTGACAGGATTTCAATTCGGAATATGTTTCTATTTAGTGAGGGAGATTTGGAAAGCTTTTTCAGATTTGTTGCATGAATTTGAGCAAAGTAATTCTATGCTTTCCATCATGGACGATAACGATTTGCCGTGCATGAGTGAGGAAATGGTGGACACTTTGGTCGATGCCTTGAGTACTGACATCATGGGAAATACGACAGATGCAAGTGTCTTAGCAGAAGTCAATAAAAAGAGCTCAAAGACGAGCAAACATTCCTCTTTCTTTTCAGATCTAGCCTTTCGTTTACATGAATCTGGCTTGGCATTATCATGTGGCGATCAACGGAAAGGGAAAAGTGTCAGACAAGTTCTTAAGTCACTTACAAGAGTCGAAGGTCGATTGTTGGCAAATACATTACTATCCCCTTCCACAATATCGGATGATAAGAGGGAAGCAAGAAATCATAAAGATAGTTTAAAGGTAGTGAAGGCCTGGGCACAAGTCGGTGGCCTGGAAGATGTAAAAGAAGGAATGCTTGATTTGGTATTTCCACTGATGGAACACTTAGATGGTCATGATGATCCCAATTATTATGGTGGTCTTTTGAAAAACCCACCAGGTGTTTTGTTATATGGACCGCCAGGATGCGGTAAAACAGTAAGTGTTGATATAGATTTCTTACGTTCACTTTGTGTTTTGTATTTCCCCCTCTCCTGACACCTGCACCAGATGATTGTTCGAGCACTTGCCATGACTGCAAATGCTCGTTTCCTTTGTGTTTCTCCTTCTACACTCCTGAGAAAATATGTAGGAGAAACAAATATCAATGTAAGAGCTCTATTCTCTCTAGCACAGAAAATTTCACCTTGTATCATCTTCATAGATGAAGTGGAAGGACTTTTTCGAGAAAGAAGGACAAGTGGTGGGGAAGAACACGAAGTAAGCAGAGAGCTGAAAACGGAATTTATGCAACTTTGGGATGGTATTCATAAATCAAACGAAGGTGTAATAATAGTGGGTGCCACAAACAGACCCTTTGATGTCGATAGCGCATTGTTGCGAAGGATGCCTCGTTCGTTTTACGTTGGTTTACCCGATGACAAGGCTCGTAGGTCAATAATAAAAGGAATACTGCAAGACGTCCCTACCGCTCCTGATTTTTCTATTGATCAAGTAGTAGCTGCTTTATCGGGCTATTCACCTAGTGATATTAAAGAGGTGATGAGAACTGCTGCATTGTTTCCTTTAAGAGAAGCCAGGTCTCAATTGTTCAAATCAAACAAAGTGTCTCAGAATAAGTTGCCAAAGTTACGAGCATTGGAGACAAGTGATGTATTGCAAGCTTGCATGAAGGTTTCTCCAACTCAACTTACGCAGGAGTATACATCTTTGTTAAGGTCATTCACTTCGAACACCAACAGAATGAATATGGATTTTTTGGAGCAATCGGACCCATTTCATGTAAAAGAGGATTTCTTTATTTCTAACTCAATGGAAGATGAGGAACGTGAAGATTCTTATTTATATGATAGTAGTATGAATGATTCTTACGACGATGATAATTCCTAAAATGTTATGTAATGAATATGTAAAACATATGAAATATGTATACGATGTAAAACATATGAAATATGTATACGAACAAGTAAAACGTATGAAATATGTATAGGAACAAGTAACACGTATGAAATATGCAGAGTTGATCAATGCCTTCATCCTCTTCCGGTTTGATCAAATATCTTCAATGAATTCATGGAAAAACTGCCTGTTTTTAGTGGCAATCACATCTCTCAAATGAGCAGGAAGCTTGACACGACCACCATGCTTTCGAACATCATTTGCCGCCTTATATGCGCGACCAAATGCATCAGCGTCTGACTGGTTATGAGAACGGCTCAAATTCTTGTATTCTCTATGAAGGGACTTAATAAAGAGGTCATATTGATGGAGTTTTGCACTAGTGAGTTCCATTTGCAACACATCAACCCAATCATCTTGTTTCTTAGCAATATCTTTTTCAAGCCAATTCCATTTCTTTGATTTTTGTAATATCCTTCTCCTGCTCTCGTTCGCCAATAGATATTCATACAATAGGTCAACATCCACACTCTTGGCTTCAACCCACATCATTTGAATATCTCCATCGTACAATACCTGTGCCTGGCAAATATTGTTCTTTAATTTGAGATCATTTACTTTTATAATCGGAGAATCGCGAAAAGAAACATGTTTTGCAAAAGCCCAACCTTACGCAGTTTTATGACAAATGAGTGAATATTCTTAAATGCATGCACGACTTGAGTAGAAATAGCTTTTACTCACCATCTTTATCCATCAGGTTATTTTCTTTTGCATAAACAGCAAGCTCATCTTCAAACCCATTGTCAATCAAAATGTCAAGATCTCGCCATTCACGTTTCCCATTTTCGAATTCAACTTCAACCTCGATCTTATTGTTTCGCTTTCGGTCACGCGTAAACATCTTCACTGGATAGCTGTCTACGGTATAGGGTCTGATCTTATCAACCGACACATTCTTCCGAATTTCTCCACTTTTATATTTGATGTCGTAAAGCTCTTCCCCCCCTTCTTCTCGATAAGGAAGTTTCCATATATTTCCTGGGTGATAGTCTTTACTATACACCCCATCATTTCGAAAATCAAATAATGCCTCGATCTCATCATTCAAGTTGAATGTGTATTGATCAGTTTCCAACCTTCCTTGCTTCTTTGAATTTGATACTAGTTTTACTATGGACTGATTCCAGATAGTACTAAAGAGGTCACCATCAAGGTCACTGTCATTAATCTGTTCAGGAAGGGACTGCGCTGAAGTATCTTTAGGCGTGCCAAATATTATTGCTCCAAAAGAGAGATTTGTAAGAAACACCCAGTCATCTTGTCCCATGCCCCGAGGTTTATTTGTGACTACCGGGACAGTGACTAAATCAGCTGTGATTTAAAAAGGAGAAAAGTTAGCAGAACAAAAAATATAGCTCTTGAATTACGAGCGTAGACTACTTACCAGCTTCAGTGCAAGGTACTCTGGTGAGACTAACCATGTACTTTTTACCATCGTTAAATCCAAATGGAAACGATGAAATGAACACCTGTCCTTCGGGGATAGATCCATCTGTTGGATCACAAACACCAGTTAAAGATGCATGCTGATAGGCTCCATGGTCAGTAGCAGCCTTATAATCTTCAAAGACAGTTTCAAATTCTTCTTCCTTCCCATCTTGTACAGAACATCGGAGTACATGCTCAAATGAAGGAAGACGACTAGACACATCGGACTCTTTCCTCGGTTTTAATTTGTAATTTGGATTAAAGCCGCGCTCTAGATTGTCAGAGCGTTCAGAAGGACAGACGTTATTGAAAAGTAATAGGACTTGATTGAGAAGCTTCTTGTTCTTCTTCGGACTGACAGATGGTCCGACCTTTTGCATTGACTTGTTCAGTTGGATCTTTTCAATTCCCGCTTTTGCCACAAGCATACCTTTAAATAACCCAAGGTGGGGAGATAACACTCTTACCTGAACAGCAACGGCATTCTCTCCCTTTGAACCGTACCCAAGAAGCTCCTTGAGAAGTTTTGGAGGAATAAATCCACAACCCATGGTTGAATTTTCTGGCAAATTCACCACCTCGAAGTCCTCAAGTGGTCGTTTGAACATGTAATAATTGTCTTTCCCAAACGGCGCCTTTGAAGCTGGCGTCACCAAAAGTTCAATGCGCATAGCTAACTTTCCAGGGTTATACCAAAGGCTACCAAAGTCGGCAAGTTGTTCCAATTCTCTTTTTAATTTGTTTCTCTCACCTTGAATGTAGTATGCCCTGATGTAGGCACCACTATCATAAAATCGATTTCCTTCCGGCTTCACATGCTTAGTTGCTATGAGCTGGCAAGGTTCATCGCTACCCTCAAAGTAATCGGTTTCATTCAGTCTAAAAATAAATTGTATAATACTTATAAATATGCGAGCAAAGAAGCAATAAATTGAAATCATAGTAGAAACTTACTCTTCACATTTCATCGATTTATGCTTCCATAACTTCAATCTATCGTTAAATATGTATCCTAAAAGGAACTGATCAGGACAATCCTCAGTCATCTTAATCTTCCCTTTAGTACGAACCATACTACTAGAAGCTTTGTACCTTGAAACCTTTTGTGGAGGGACTCGGAAATGTGGTTGACTGACAACTGTAGCTTTTCTAACGGGATGGGTGCCCGAAGTTAGCTGACCCCAACCACTATTTGCGCTATCATTCAAAGTTTCCCCTTGGGTTGAATGAGATCGCGTACGGCACGAGATTAGATCATCTTCATCTTGAGTTGAACTACTTGTCTTTCTTTTCAGATGAGAGCGGTCTAAACTAGAATCAGATTCTTTGTCGTGGGAAACAGATGAAACTTCACGCGTGGACTCAGCAGTGACATTATCATCTATCAAATCACCCCCAAATAAGTCCAAATCCACATCTTCATTGTCGCTTGATTTTTCCTTGGCTACTTTTCGAACGCGACGAGTACTCGAGGTTAGCTGGCCCCAACCAATGGTTTCACTTGCATGAAGACTGATCTCTTGGGTTGAATGAGATCGCGTACGGCACGAGATTAGGTCATCATTTCCACTTTCAGCTGAATCACTTGTCTTTCGTTCATCAAGGGCCTTGTCAGATTCTTTGTTGGGGGTAACAATTGAAACTGCACAGATGGACTCAGCAGTGATATTATCATCTATCAAACCCCCGCCAAATAATTTCAAATCAGCAACACTCTCTGAGCCAATCGAATTATTACTGGTGTTAAAGAGATCATCATCAGAATCTTCAAATAATTCACACTGCCTTTTTTGTTTCTTATGGATTGATTTCAAATTCGAATTCGATAAAAACACTTCTGTATCAAAATCCAAGGCGCTCTGAGGATTGGGGTTTAGATCTTCCATCTTATACAAATTGACTGTCGACACTTTCTCTAATCATTCTTCAGATGATACTAGATACAAAAGATACTTTTTTGAGAGAAATTGTGACTTGACAGCGTTTTGACAATCCTCATTTTATGCTAAATTAGCATGACTACTTAGGGGCTATTGGGCGTACACTTTTTCCGCTCCCTAAAGTCAATAAAATCACACACAACACACATCTACATTGAAAATGATACTGAAATTTATGTATTTGGTTCCTATCTCTTTTATTCTAGTCTACATTTTTCTGCCTTTCTTGACACAGAATTAGCACTACTATTAATCTCACAAGCAACCCCACAGAAAGAAGTTGATAACTTTCAGGCTGCTATAAAAATCAGCATCACACCAAAATTGATCTTATGAAACTAGAAGCTCCTCAATTTCTTCCAGCAATTCGCCATAATGACCATGTAGACGTAAAGCCATGTTATCCATTATGACAAGACTCACATTCAACTCAATGAGTTCTGCATCTGAGCGATCCCATGCATCATTACTCTCGACTATATCCTTTTCAAACTTGTCTTTGACGACATCGAACCTCGCTTCCTTTTCATTGTGCGAAGCACCATTATGATTTGTATTGATACAGTTATTAGCAAGTTGCTTTTTGGGGGGAATCAAATTTTGATGAGTTGCAGGATGAACGGTTCTTGATTCAGGTGTGATACTATTCCTACTTGACTTATCTTGGTTGCTTCCTGGTGAAGGTGTAACAGGATTCATCACTCCCATCGCCTCATTTGAGCAGCTTAGACTCGTCATTGAATTTGTACTATTTCCACACATAAACGCGGTAGTACGTGGCCTAGCAGGTGTTTGGTTCATACCAGGGATGATTCGAGGAAATGACTGTGCACTACTTTCAGGAATGACTACTGATATAGGCGGCCTAGGTTCAGCTCTTGATCTATTGAGAACATCCCGAGCGTTTGGTGCGGGCATCGTAGGGTCAATCGGTCTGGTCTGTTGCACGGAACTCCTGGCTTCGTTAGATGTATTTCTTGGAGGGGGAGGCATCGGAAGTATGCGTTGAGAAGCAGTAACAGGACCAAATGGTTTGTTATTCAGTCCTTCTGATGAACCAGATCTATTGATCGACTTTGAATCGCCTGATGTATTGGAGGTATCATCCCTATCGATTTGCACAGACGACGGGGCTTTGCATATCCCAAAGTGTGGTGTCTCAGTTGCACCTTTATCCATATGCGTTGTGGAGACAGCATCGATGCAACCTACGGATTCGTTTGCAGCATTTACCACAGATGCTGTAGTTTTGTCTGTGGTCTCATCATCTTTGATTTCAATAGATGGTTCCGTAGGAATGGAAGATATTTTTGATTCATGAGAAATGGAAGTTACATCTACGAACGAGTTCATAATAACATCTTCCGTTTCCATTTCCTTCTCTGTCTCAACATTTTCCATCTCCATGTCATTGTTGTCATTTAGAAGCTTCCCAAGTGGATCCGACACTTGAATATTACTTGCAGAATGTTGATCCTGATTTTGTGGCTCAGACGATGCACTGGATTCATCACTAGCACTATTTTCGTCACGATTCCTTTGAGACTCGTCCTCGTTGCTCACTTGATTATTCAAAATGTGTCTCCTAGCGTCTTGTTCTTGATCCTTCTCGTCGTGCAACGCTTCTGCTTCTTCCGTAGTGGTGTTTGTAGAATCTACAGTTTCAAACGTTTCATTCTCCTTGCCCCCTTCAGTATGTTCCAGTGGCTTCTTTCGATTGCGAAATAAGCGTAAACCCGATGATGATGTTATTTCGCAAGAACTCTGAGATACTTGTTCCTTCTCTTCTTCATTATCGTTTTGAAATCCATCGTGGACATGGAACCCATCGCCATCGGAATAAGGAAGAATCGAATCGTCATTTTCAAAACCTGTGAAATTCAAATCACAAATGTCCATATCAACGATGGAATCAGTAGCAATGTCAAAATGAGATTCTTGATATTCGATTGTAGATTCGAATGCTTCCTTTTGGGGATGGTTGAAATGACTCGACTCGACGGCAAGATGCATCGATTCCGCTGCCGAGGATGATAATGCGTTATTTCCCGTTTCTTCCGATGATGACGGTGCAGCATTTATATTATCAGAATCTTGATGATTATCATTCGATTCATTTTGATCTTGAATGAATGGTTCTGTTGTATCATTACCGGGGATTGTATTCGCGGATTCATCGGTGTGCGCCGTTTCTGTTGTCGCGCCTTTGTTGGCGTTCGAGATTGGATTGTTTCCTTTTCGGAAGCGCGAAATGCCTGCCATATCAAATCAATCGAGATGAATACAAACCAATTTGAAGTTGAAGCTGTTTACAAAATGGATGGAGACTTGTTTTGTATTTACCACAGAGCAACGATGCGTGCTATGCTATTTGTTTGTGAGTGAAAATGAAAAATGATCGACAAAATCTTTTCCACTAGAGGGTCCTGCTTGATCACCATCTGAAGACCCCACTGTCTCAAAACGGTCTTCATCAAAACAGCGGCCGACGGCTACCGACGGCCGACGGACGGGTGATTCTTGATTCTTGATGATTCGTGTTGTTACTTACTTAGTTGTCTCCTACTAAACGCAACTGCTCGCAACAAATCAAGAAATCCATAGATACATCATATATATATATATATATACATATTGCATCTTTATTTGATTTTGAAGACTAGAAAGAAATGCCTTTGTATTTATGCAAACCAGGCATCGGTGATATTGAACCTTGGAAACATGGTGTTCCCGTCTATTCAAAACCATTTCGTTGCACGGGAGACTACGTCACGTCTTCAGATTCCATTTCCAACGAAATATACGAAGCATCAAACGTTCACTCTCAATCTTATGATCGAATATATACTGCCAATACAATAAATCATTCCAATAGCACTACTAATGCTACCAATGAAAATAATAATGTCACTGAAGAGCAAACTCCACTACAGAATGCAACATCAATACAATCACAACCCATACGTAAAGTGCGGCATTCAGAATTAGTCCTTGTTGATCAAGTGTCTTTACATTTTGATAGATATTGGTTACGTCTACGTTGGCCTGGATCCTACGGGGGTGTTGCTGGATATATTTTACTTGGAGGGCTGGATGATTTGGAGGAATACAAGGTTGATATTTGGCAGCAACGTTTAAAGGGTGCCGTGGGAGATTTAGATAGTACTATGCTAAAGAGTCATGATGGTATCATAGAAGAAGAGGACGCCAATGGTAAGTTTAGATAGATTTAGATAGATGTACATGGATCTACTTCATCCTTTATTTGTTGGAGTCACTAATGACTTGTTACATACACTTTCTCTATTGTTTCAGACGACGATTCTGACCATGAGTTGACTGGAGCAGAACCAGAGCCACTCATTCATAACTCTTCCGAAGTTACGAATGTACCTCCCAAGTGTGAATCTACAGGATTATTTTACCCTTCTACTGTAACCATGAAATTATTGAGCATGTATGATGATGGACTGAATGGGTCCTCAATCATTCCATTGAATGAAGAAATTCCAGGTGATGAGAATGCGTCAGAACCGGTATTTTGTAGAATCTGTCGTGAGGGGTTACATGATGTGGATGAAGATTTTGCTGTAGATGGACAAAGAGAGATGACACAGGATACAGATGTCAACGTGACATCTACACATTCCTCTGTTCCAGACGCTGTAGACCATGCAAATAATGACTCTATTCAAGGTGTTGGATTAAGAAGACGAGTTAATCGCCATGCTTCTGGAGATTCAGATGGTGAGGATCATGAACTAGTGAATACAGTCAATCCAAACGTTCCAGAACAAGTTACTTCACATGATCCGGAACCACAACTTGCAGATCAGAGAAATCATCCATATGCAGCCAATCCGCTAATGGCACCGTGTGAATGTGCTGGTTCAATGGCCTTTGTTCACTATCTTTGTGTAGAACAGTGGAGATGTAGATCGAACCATCCTGCTGCTGAAAATGGTTTAAATTGTGAGACATGCAAAGCCAAGTATACTCTTCCTCCCCCACCCTCTCGTCCGGAAGCTAACCACGAAGAGGATTGGATGGATGCAATGCCACCTCATGTATTGAATGCTTTAAGACATCCTCATTTATTTTGGCAAATCGGTGCAGCTGTAGTGCGACGACGATGGTTGCGTCCTCTTGTTCCTGTATTTGCAAGCCCCGTTGTTGCACTCTATTGCCGCACTCGGCGCACTCTGAAAAAGAGGGGAGTCAGTCGTCGTCGTTGGGCGTGTAGTCTATGTCGCAGACGTGCTAGATGGAAGTGTGTGAGATGCCTGCGATCTTATTATTGTAGTAGGCAATGTCAGAATGTTAGTTGGCATATCATACACAAACACGTGTGCTACAAACCTTCTCGATTTTGGCAAAGTGTTGCCGTATATGGGATTGCATTCATGTACTTCTTCCCAGGAGTTAAGAGTGCACCATTTGTTTACGATATTGGTTTCAGCTTCTTATGGCTATCTTTTGTTGTGAGTGGAGTTATCGGTGGAGGAATTGCTACAGCTATGAAGCGCCAGTTTGGACGGGACCTGCGTGGCCGAGCATTGGAGGCAACGGTAATCGCTCTCACTGTTTGGATCTTTGTCAAATGTTGGGGACTCCTTTGGGCCTTTTTTGGCGAAGAGAACACATGCAAGGGAACACCTGGATACAATTTCATCCCATTTTTAAACAAGAGCGAATATAAATTGGGTATCTTTGCGTCGCTTACTCAAATGATTCTCATGAAGCCTGGTAAAAGGGCTCTTGAGATTGCCGATTCTATTGTGATTAACTTTACCACGCCTACCATGAAGAAGTGGATATGTGCAACAGATAATACAGGAGAAGATACTGATACTTGCTTAAGGTTAGCACAAAAGGCAGATCCCAATTTTTTATTTCATGATGATGATTGGAAGTGCAGGTCAGATTTGAATACCATCGCTTACTTCTTCCTGTTCGCCTTGATTTTGCATTGTCTAGGTATCTATTGGAAAGATTCTGATCGCCGAAGACGACTTGCTGCGCATGCTGGTAGACATCCAAGGCCGCATCAGGACTGATGTTCACAATTTACTCAGATAGGAAAAAAATATACGGATAAAAAAGTTAAACAGTACTAACGTATCTTAGATTTTGACATTTTTGTAAATGGAGAGTTCCGAGTTCTCTCTCTGCTCTCTGCTCCACACAACACCATCCAACGAGTACGAGTGCAACTCGCAACACATAAAGAGATTTGATTCAATCCCCAATATATATAGTGACATTTATTTTCTTCGTATTGGAAACCATGACGAAAGATGATGCACCTGAATCAACTCTGGAAAGATTACAAAGTTTGAATCTTATAACTAGGTTATCTGCCGATATAAACAGTCAGATAGGATTGAACGACAAGACGCTAACTGAATTTATTATTAGCCTCGCCGAGAAGAAGCTAAAATCCACTTATAAAAAGAGCGTAAAATCCATATCAGATCCAAGTTTACCTGTCGTCTTTGATATTAGTTCTGATGTCGAAGCAGCGCAAGAGTTCAGGTCAACTCTGTCTAGTAACGGAGCTGATTTTTCTCTTGGATTTGTCAGTCGTATTCTCTGCACAGTTTGGGAAATGAGCCCTCGAATGAAAAGATTTGTTGCATCTCAAGAAAAGAAAAGACAATCTCAAATTAAAAGACCTGAAGATGTGGTTGGTACTATAGCTAAAAGTGGAGAAAAGCCGCTGCTCTCAAGTTATTCCCATGATGAAAGAAAGAAGGAAATAGGGTCTGCTTTTCCTGCCTTAGCTCTTGCTAATGCGTCAAAGTCCATTCAATTAGATGATTTTCATGAGCTATCTAAAGAAGAACTTGAAGAGAGAAAGAAGATGACCGCGACTGATCGCTCTGTTAGAGGTCTTGAAGATGGAGGAGTGAGGGAAACAAGCAAACGAAAACAATCAAATTTACCAGCCTGGATGACAAAGGAAGGCGCGGATATTGAACCATCTCATGATATGAAACGTTTGAAATCAGAAGAACTTCAGATGCATGGTATTTACAAGGGAAGAATCACAAAGATAATGAACTTTGGTGTTTTTGTTGATCTTGATGTTGAGCCGAAGCGAGAAGGCATGATTCATATCTCACAGTTGAGCAAAAGCAAAATTAATCATCCAAGGGATTTAGACATTCGGAATATGCAACAGGTTTTTGTCAAAGTCATTTCAACTGGCGGAGGTAAGATTATGTTAAGCCTTAAAGATGTTGACCAATCTTCAGGAAAGGATTTGATGCCACATCGATCAAGAGCTGCGGAACTAGAGTCAGGGCAACAGGGTATGTTGTCCTCTGCAAACTCAGGATTGGCATCGACAGCTATAGTTCATCCAGGTCTTGACGTTGCAGAATTAAAGCGCCGTGAAGAAGAAGAGGATGCACTTCGACGTTCAAGACTATCTGGGATGGACAAATCTTACAGACTTTCAGGAGAGAAAAGTCGCAGTAATGAGGACCAGGGTAACCGTAGGAGGAAGCAACTGACGGAACAGGAGCTTTTCGAAGCACAGCAACTCATTCGATCTGGTGTGTTGTCCGTAGAAAAGTATCCTACATTCGATCAAGACAGTGGGCTGGGTATGCTTGCCGTGGAAGAAACAGAAGAAGAGTACGATGTCGAGCTAGCAGATGCCGAACCAGCATTTCTCCGAGGTCAAACGAGGAGAAGTGGTAAAGATTTATCACCCATTAAGATAATTAAGAATCCAGATGGGTCAATGCAAAGAGCAGCTATGCAGCAATCAAGTTTAGCCAAAGAAAGGAGAGAGTTACGACAAGCACAATCAAATTCGCTCATGGATTCCATACCAAAAGACCTTAATCGTCCTTGGGAGGACCCTCTTCCTGAAGCTGGAGAGCGTCACTTTGCGCAAGAGTTGCGAAGTATTAATATGAGCACTTTTGACGGAGCCCCTGAATGGAAGCAAAAGGCACAAAGTAAAACACTGTCATACGGTATCATCTCAAACAAAAGTATAACTGAACAGAGAGAAAGTCTTCCCATTTTCAAATTAAAACCTGAATTAATCCGCGCAATCACTGAGAATCAGATTCTTGTGGTGATTGGAGAAACGGGGTCGGGTAAAACAACGCAAATGACTCAATATATGGCTGAACTAGGCATAACTAAAAATGGTATGATTGGATGTACTCAACCTCGTCGTGTCGCCGCAGTATCAGTTGCGAAACGTGTTGCTGAAGAGTACGGCTGCTCGTTAGGCGAACAGGTTGGTTATTCCATCCGTTTCGAAGATTGTACCTCCAAGGAAACAATAATAAAGTACATGACTGATGGAATGCTCATGAGAGAGTATCTTGCCGACAATGATCTACGCCGTTATTCGGCACTAATGCTAGATGAGGCTCACGAAAGGACAATTCACACGGATGTGTTGTTTGGTCTCCTTAAGGATTTATGTAGAAGACGACCCGATCTCAAAATTATCGTGACAAGTGCAACGCTTGATGCAGAAAAGTTCTCAACGTATTTCTTTTCGTGTCCAATCTTTACTATTCCTGGGAGAACATTCCCTGTGGAGATTTTATACACTAAAGAACCTGAAAGTGATTATCTCGATGCTGCGATGATAACCGTGATGCAAATTCACCTTTCAGAACCAGCTGGTGACATTCTTGTTTTTCTTACAGGCCAGGAAGAGATCGATACATGCTGCGAAACTCTATATACTCGTATTCAAGCCCTCGGTGATCTTGCACCGGAGCTCATTATTCTTCCCGTATATTCAGCCTTACCTTCTGAGATGCAGTCGAGGATTTTTGAACCAGCACCAGAGGGCGCGAGGAAGTGCGTAGTTGCAACTAATATAGCGGAAGCCTCGTTGACAATTGATGGAATTTACTACGTAGTAGACCCGGGTTTTAGCAAACAAAAAGCCTTTAATGCCAAGTTGGGGATGGACTCTCTTGTAGTGACACCGATATCTCAAGCATCTGCACGTCAAAGGGCTGGAAGAGCCGGAAGAACTGGTCCAGGAAAGTGCTATAGACTGTATACAGAAATCGCATTTAAAACAGAGATGCTTCCGACCAATATCCCGGAGATCCAGAGAACCAATCTGGGGAATGTCGTTCTTCAATTAAAGGCTATGGGCATAAATGACTTGCTGGGATTCGATTTTATGGACCCTCCTCCAGTGGCAACGTTAATTGGTGCAATGGAATCACTGTATGGACTAGGGGCTTTGGACGACGAAGGTCTTATGACGCGATTGGGTCGAAAAATGGCTGAGTTTCCTCTTGAACCCAACCTATCAAAGATGCTTCTTCTGTCGGTGGATCTTGGATGTTCAGATGAAATTTTAACTATCACTGCCTTACTCAGTGTTGAAAGTCCTTTCTTTCGACCCAAAGATAAACAGGCTCAAGCAGATATGAAAAAGGCTAAATTTCACCAAGCAGAAGGGGATCATTTGACACTATTGACGGTATACAAGGGGTGGGAAGCAGCCAAATTCAGTAATCCGTGGTGTTTTGAAAATTACATCCAAGCTAGAAGTATGAAGCGCGCTCAGGATGTAAGAAAGCAACTTGTAACGATAATGGATCGGTACAAGCTCGATATAGTAAGCGCTGGTAAAAACTACCAAAAGATATGCAAGGCCATCACAGCTGGCTTCTTCACAAATGCGGCAAAGAAAGATGCACAAGAAGGTTACAGAACTTTAGTCGACCAAAATCCTGTTTATATCCACCCATCATCAGCTCTTTTCAACAAGAGCCCTGAATGGGTTATTTATCACGAACTTGTTTTAACAACGAAAGAATACATGAGAAATATTATGGTTATAGAAGCTAAGTGGTTGACCGAGCTCGCCCCAGCATTCTACAAATCTGCAGATCCGAATAAGATGACGAAGGCAAAGAAGATGCAAAAGATTGAACCTCTTTATGACCGCTTTAATCCAAAAGACTCTTGGCGTCTGTCTCGAAGGAAAGGATAAATAATTTTTTATACCGCATTTTCAAAGTGTATGTGAATGGTCACCATTACTCATGGCATTAATAGTTAGCTATTTTTATGAATTCACGTATTCAGTACCGCGAAGGTCCCTGTTGCCGCTTTGTAGCTCTCACTGCAACAAGGAACTTTGTATTTACTTAGTCTCCCTTCTTCTTAGGAGTAGGAATATTGGAGACGACCATGTAGAAAACGAAAGCGACCAAATGACCGCAGAAATAATGACTTTTCCAGCAAGTCAAAGCCCAATCAAACGCAAGAAGCTGGAAAGCAAGAATTGAATACTGCACAGTAAATGATGTTGCCATCATTGTAGCGATTCCGTATAGGCTCCACTTTTTCTCTGAGAATCGTGGACTAATCTTTTTCCTGCCGATACGTTCGCATACAGTGAGGAAAGGTACTGTCAAGAAAAACATGTAGTATCCTGGATAAAACCCGTGCCAGAAGGCACTCATTCCATAAGTAGCAAGAAGGCTTCCATTTGTACGCATATACACATAGCGACCCAACCAGTTCGCAGTCTTTTTGTTCCATGCGGCAGACAAAGTTTTGATGTTTGGTGCAGTCTCAAAATCAAGAATATCAACATTGTTGGAGTTTTCCCATCCCTTGGCTTTACCATCCTTTTCAAATCCTTCAAACCCAGCATACCAGATATTACTGGCCCCTTCGGCATTTTTCCACGCAAAGTAATACTTCATACGAATGCAAAAGAGTGCAAACCAACTGTAAGCGTAACGATTGATCCATGGTTTCTTCAAAAATTCTGGGGTGATCACGACTGGCAAGAAATTCTGAGGATCTGTAGGATCGAGAAGGGGGAAAGCTCCATTACCAACAACAAATGCTCCAAGACAAATAAGACTGGCAAAGAAGGGCTTGAGACTGGGTAAGATTTGGCTGGGAATCTTGCCTTTTGGCTTACCGTCCTTATCATATAGAAGAGATCCATCACAAGCATTGGCATAAATCTTGTATTCAAATGCTGGTCCTGCAAGAATCGTAGAAAAGTTAAATGTGTATCCAAGGAACTCAATAAGACCTGGCATTTCTTCAATAGCAACATCTGCACATTTCTTTGCAGCCCTGTCCTCGGTTCCCTTCTTCAATCTTTCTCCGTCGTACAAGTTATAGGCAAAGGAGTATAGCTTCATGGAAAGAACCATATGCGATCCAGTGAAATCCAAATCCCAACCAAGGTAGTTCACAAACTGCCTATGAAGATGCCCTAGAGTGACATAAGTCATGATAAAAAAGGGAACCACAGACTTGCTTAGACTCCTTGGCAGGATGAGAAACATAACATACGACAGAATCACCGCAATAGCATGATGAATCCACTGTTTTCCGATAGTAAACTGTAGAAGGAAAGCTCCAAGAAGGAACGAGAAGAAATGTCTGATCTTCCCGAAAGGTAGCATAGCCATAATGATTCCCAGAGGGTAACATAAAAACATCCCAAGCGTGTAGCTCAAGGTTTCCATGTCAAAACCAATGGCATCAGAAAGCGACTGTACATGATCAGTCACAAATCCAGGAACTGTACACAAAAAAGGAATGAAAATGGAGGAAAAAGTATATGAGTAACACGTGTCGCTAGCTAGAGTAGTTTCAAAATATAAAATACAGAGTATTCTGAATCTCAGAGGTAGATGTTTTTTAAAAAAAAAACTTACCAAGCACAACAGTTTTCTGAGCTAAAGGTCCATAAGCATAAACATTTTCGATCAAGCCAGCGATGACTTTCGAGGCAGCTTCTGGAAGGATGCGATCCATCTTGGTTAAGGCGAGATTCAATGGATTCAATGGTTCAAGGTGTTGTTGTTTTTTCTCCTTTCTCCTTCACCCTTCACGCTTTCACAAGACACCAAGAACGTCATCGTTCTAGTTTATCGGGTTCATTAAAATTATCCCTGTGTGATAGGGAAAGGCCTGAGCCGGCCTCCGGCATTTTCATTTCTTCATTTTTCCAAAGTTCCCGAACAACACCAAATAGAACCGAGTTGTTTTACTCACAAACCCACGAAAACAACACTTTAACTCAATTCAAAGAATGATTAATTACAAGTTATATTCACTCAGCACAGTACTTCTTACTGGAGTGTCAGTTTTATCCTCTCATGCATTTATGAGTCCACCCTCCTTTGTAGGATCCAGCAAACTCTTTTCAACGTTTGCCGAAAATGATATTGACAACCGTACCGGCAAGAGAACTGGAAATTCCTTCCTTACGGATGAAGTCAAGGAACGTGCTGCAGTAGGAAATCCTATCGAAAAGATCAAACAAGAAAAAGATGGTACTTCTGCTTTCGTAGATGTGTACGAGTATGCAAGGAAGATACGCGAGGGAGAAATGACATGGGAAGACGTCGAAAAGGCTGATCTAGACACTGTAAGTGAATTCCCAAAATGATATCCAATGTCTTAGTTTTAGTTTCATTGGAACTCATGACCATCTTTATGCAATGTTTAGCGCTTGAAATATGTTGGTATGTTGCACAGGAACAAACGTACACCAGGACAATTTATGATGAGACTTAAGGTGCCAAATGGCATTATCAACTCGGATCAAATGCGTTTCTATGCTGACTCTGTGGAAAAATATGGTGACGAAGGTGGGGTGGTTGACATCACTACACGTCAGAATATCCAACTTCGTGGAGTCAAAATAGAGGATGCGCCTGATATCATTGACGGATTACATGCTCGTAACCAAACCTCATTTCAATCAGCTCTGGATAATGTCCGTAATATGGTTGGTAGTCCATTAGCCGGTATTGATGACATGGAGTTAGTTGATACTCGTGAGCTTTGTAATGCGTTAAACGATCTTGTCAGTCTGGACCCAGAGACTGGTACCAGAGGAAATCCCATGTGGGGAAATCTTCCACGTAAATTTAACATTGCTGTCTCTGGGTCCAGAGATGACTACGCACATACTCATATCAATGATATTGGACTTATTCCTACCAAACACCAAGAGACTGGAGAAATGGGATTCAATGTTGTGTTAGGAGGATACATGTCCATCAAGAGAGTTGCCGAGTCCATCGATAGCAAGATGTGGATTCCATCGGATCGCAACTCGGTCGTCACGTTTTGTGAGGCTATTTTACGTATTTTCCGCGATGAAGGAGAAAGGAAAGATCGACAAAAAGCACGCTTGATGTGGTTGGTAGAATCTTATGGGATAGATGAGTTCAAAGCTGCAGTCGTGAAGGAAGTTGAGAGTTACAATCGAGGGGTGAAAATATGTGAAACCCAACCCGTGGATAAGACTCCCTTTGAAAGGAGATCATTGATGGGAGTGCACAAACAAAAACAAGATGGAAAAGTCCGCGTAGGATTCCTCGTGCCATCTGGTCGTCTCAGTCAAAAGGAGTGTCGTGAGGTTGCCGATCTAGCAGATAAATATTCCAACGGTGAGATTCGTCTTACTGTTGAACAAAATATAATTCTTCCAAATGTAGATGAAAGTAAAGTTGCGGAACTACTCACGGAGCCCGCTTTCACCGACACTGATACGCGATTTAAAGTTTTCCCTGGAAAAATAGAAGGGAATGTGGTTAGCTGTACAGGCGCCCAGTTCTGTAGTCTTGCATTGGTTGAGACCAAATCTAATGCTGAGACTGTTGCACAGAAGCTAGAAGAATTGGTTCATGTTCCAAAAGATGTTAGAATTCATTGGACTGGTTGTCCAAACAGCTGTGGACAAGTCCAGGTTGCTGATATTGGAATTATGGGGGCTCCTGCCAAGAAAATGGACCCAGAAACGGGAAAACTCATGGCTGTTCAAGGATGTAAGATATTTGTGGGAGGGCGAATTGGCGAAGATGCGCACCTTGCACTTGAGCCGTACAAAGAGGGTATCCCACTGGATCACGAAGACTTGATTCCTGAACTTGTAGACATTTTGAAGATGCATTTTGGAGCCACTGACAAAGTTGATTAATTGTTAATGTGATAATACATACACTTTATAAATTTTCAAAAATAATACCTAATGAAGCGTTGCCTATGAAAACGAGGGCATTTCGGTTGAGTATCCTGCTCTTTCGGGCAATTTTGAGTATGCATCCTGAAGGATACTTGTGATTGCCCCTCGCTTTCCATCACCAATGATTCTTCCATCAATCATAGTTACTGGAGTAAGCTCTCCCATTGTACCAGTTGTGAAAACTTCATCTGCAGAATGAAATTCAGCGAGAGATATTCTCCTTATTTCCGTAGTGACGCCAAGCTCACGAGCTAAATCTAGTACAGTTTGTCTAGTTATTCCCGGTAGACAATGGTCGGCATCTGGAGTCATTAGGATCCCATCTTCTACCATGAAGACGTTTGTCGCGTTCGTTTCGCTGACAAACCCGTCAATATCAAGCATGAGTGCATCCGATGCACCAGCTAAGTTCGCTTGAATTTTCGGTAGGATATTATTGATCATGTTATTATGATGGATCTTAGAGTCACACGTAGACGGTGAATTTCTCCTGGTAGAGGCTGTGATCAAAGATATTCCTTTCGTATTGTCATAGGTCGTGCGGCCTTGGGTAGGTTTCCATTCGGGTAAAATAATCAGAGTCGTTCCGTAGACATTAAAATTTGGATTCATGCTCGACGTGTATTTTTCTCCTCTGGTAAGAGTTAGTCTCATATGAGCACCGTCTCGCATGCCATTTGCTGCTAGTACCTTAAAGATCGAATCAATGATTTCTTCTTTGGAATGTACATTTTGAAATCCTAGAGCTTTTGCAGATTTGAATAAACGTTTAAGATGTTTTTCCAATAACAGAATTTTACCTCTGTACACCCTGATCCCTTCCCAGGTTGCATCTCCTTTCATACAACGTTAATATGACGATGTGAATGAATACCTTGATATATACATACATACATTCACATTACTTACCTCCTTGAACGCTCGAATCGAAGGGACTAACCCCGGCAAAATCTCTAGGAAGTATTCTTCCTCTACCAGGAGCTCCAATATACACCAGTATATTTTCATTTCGAGGATCTTCATACATATCTACAGGATTTGGCCCACGGTGTATAAATCCTTGTGTGCGGCTTTTCAGAAAGTTGTAGGGACCCAAAGAAGCTCTCATGGCTGGAAGAAGGGATGGATCTATTGTTTTATATCTTTTATTCGTGTGAGTTGTCCACCCCGAAGATTTATGAACACTAGAATACCACCAATCCGCCCAAGGTCCATCGCAATCACGTGGACCAGCATTCCAATGGAGCATTTCCTCCGAGAATGGAATACCTAATTCTTGACACAACTGAGAAAGAACTTTGGATGGATCTTCTTCTAAATCATCCGAGTCCAAAATCACAACATTATTATTGCTATTTATGGATCTGCTCGAAATATCAGAGTAAATGGTAAGCAAATGAATGATCCCAACTTCATTGGGTGTAGCACTTGCGCTATGTACGTTGGAGGCTTCATTCCACGAGGCAAGCATGGATGCCGGATCGCGGATCAACAAAACATGTTTATGTTCCAAGTTCAATCCCTTATATTTGAAAGTATCACTTCCGATCTCAACGTCTTTACTGAAATCAAAATGACTACAATGCTTGGCCATATGCTTCACGAAAATGATCCCGTGTTCTGCTGCCGATTGATTCAGAAGAAGATGGATTGCATGTCCAATTCTTTCATTTAACGATTCAAGTTCTCGCTCCCACTTGAAATGATCTGATGCTTTAGAATTCTCATGAGGAATTCCAGAAATTAGTTCCGTAGTATATGGGCGAAAAACGGTATCTTTATTCCTTTCAAGCCAGCGTCGGTACAATGGCTCATCTATGCCTACACAATCGGATCTTGTATCAAACGAGTATAAGAGAGCAGTACTCCTAGACCTTGGAGCACTCCAGCAGTGAATCACGGATATGTTCTTCATTGAGGTTTTGTGATAAGTGATTTATGTATCTAAGTAAATATGTATTGATTGTGTTCTTATGTTTTCGAGGCCGCAGCTATCTATTTAGAGCTCTCTGAGCTCTGTGTTTTCTTCCTCCTTCTGTGGTCAATACTGGTTTCTCCCCAAGTGCAGAACCTGAAGTTCAATTGGAAGCTTCGGACGGAACGCGAACCCTCAAAAGGAAAACAAAAAGATTCCTGCACATCTTCCATGTTCCATAAAATAAATACACCATGACTGAAACAATTCTAGTATTGAACACTGGTTCATCTTCTCTTAAAGCATCTCTTTTGTGCGAGGCATTTGGAGAAGATGGACAATCGGAAGATAAGCATTTGGTTCGTATCATCACAGCCCACGGCGAAAGACTAGGAACAAAAGAATCCTTTCTTCATATTTCCATTTCGTCATCGGCAGTGGAATCGATAATCAAATCATCCAGAAAAGATACCGTCAAAGAGTTAAAGAGATCTGATAGTTTGCCTTTAACTTCCAGAGCTACAAACAAACAAAGTTCACAAACAACTTTGGAAGATGTACAAGACTTTGAAATATCCGAGGAACACATGACCCATCAAAGAGCTATTGAACTAGTCATTGAAAACATCAAGATCTGCAGTCAGATCTTATTTTCATCCATATCTGCTGTTGGACATCGAGTTGTCCATGGTGGTGCAACTTTTTCAGATTCAGTACTCGTAAATCCTCAAGTTATTTCTGCTATTGAAGCAGTGTCACATTTAGCTCCTTTGCACAATCCATCTAATCTCCAAGGCATTCGAATCTCATCGGATGTTTTTAAAGATATTCCTAATGTTGCAGTCTTTGATACTGCATTTCATTCAACTATGGAAGAGTACGTTTATAGATATGCTCTTCCAGGAGAGTATAGTGCTCATGGTATTCGAAAATATGGTTTTCACGGCACTTCGGTCAAATATGTGTCTGCACAAGCCTCTCATATCTTAAAATCATTTGGTTATAGACATAGTAGAATGATTGTTGCTCATTTGGGAAATGGGGCCAGTTGCACTGCGGTAAAAGATGGAAAAAGTATGGATACCACAATGGAATTTTCGCCTTTGACTGGGTTAATCATGGGAACTCGGAGTGGAAATGTGGATCCAACCGTCGTTACGTATGCCGCACAGCAGTTAGGTAAATCACCATCTGAGGTAATAGAGGACTTGAATAAAAGGAGTGGATTGAAGGCTATTTGCGGTGAAAATGACATGCGAACAGTCATTTCGAAGGCCAATGACGGTGATACAGATGCTAAACTTGCAATCGACATGTTTATTTACATTTTATCAAAACAAATTGCAGGGTTGATTGTCGCGTGTGGCGGATATGTAGACGCACTTGTCTTTACAGCTGGTATTGGTGAGCACAGTAGTTTTGTTCGTTCTTTAGTGCTTCACAAGATTGGATCTTTGTTAGGAAATGTAGAACTTTGTGAAGAGTGGAATGAATCGGATGGGAAATTAAATAATGGGATCATCAGTCAAGTTCATACTCCAATGAACGACAAAGACTGTGTAGTGATGGTGGTCCCAACCGATGAAGAAAGCATGATCTTTTATGATTGCAAGAGGGTCGCGGGAATTATGTAGATACCCTTTAATAAAGAGTCAGTGATTCCAAATCCAAACAAGTAAAATAATAAGCTGAAGACAGCTGTTTTTTCTCTCTTGACTGACTCATTTTACCAAAAAAGTGTGATGAACTTTCTTTCGTTTTCCTTGTCGAAGTAGCAGTTTCCGAAATCAAAAGATACGCTATCTACCAGATCACAAAGCGCAAGATATTTATCAACTGCATTCTTGTCGTTTAGTAATCAAACATGGTTTCATACAAATTTGCAGCTACTGCTCTGCTATCCATAGGAGCTACCAATGCGTAAGTACCCTGTTTTCCGTGTTTTTGCAGTTCCGCAAGTTGGCAAAGTGCAATTTTGAAGTTGTTAGCACATGTCTGCATTAAGATACAAATAGTAACTTGGATTCTGATAACGCCTGTTTTCTCTTTTTTGTTTTCTGGTCAAACAGATGGCAGTCAAGTAAGCTATCTTCCTTCGTTTCAACTCCAAAGTCCGCAAGCAAGGTTTCAATTACCACTTCCAAACATCACTATGGAAAATCCTCCCTTAACATGGTTCTGGCCGATCCTACCAAGACGAAAACAGATATTACAATTGGTGGAGGAGCTCGTGGGGGCTTCACTGCTAATAACTCCGAAAATCGCCGAATCCTACCTGAGAACCCTGATGGACGTCCTACCATGAAAATCGTATACGTCGTTCTAGAGTCTCAATATCAGTCCTCAATGACTGGAGCTGTAAAGCGCATCAATGCTGGATCAAAGAATATGGCTGTTGAGTGTGTTGGATACCTGTTGGAAGAACTCCGTGACGATGAGACTTACGAACAATTCAAAAAGGACGTAGCCGACGCCAATATCTTCATTGGATCATTGATTTTCATTCAAGAGCTCGCCGAAAAGGTAACCGAAGCTGTTGCCCCCCTCAGAGACCAAATGGATGCGGTACTTATCTTCCCATCCATGCCTGAAGTCATGAGATTGAACAAGGTTGGACAATTCACAATGAAGAACTTGGGACAGTCCAAGAGTGTTGTCGCTGATTTCATGAAGAAAAAGAAACAAGAAGATGGATCATCTTTCGAAGAGGGTATGCTCAAGTTGTTGCGCACCCTACCGAAGGTTTTGAAATTCTTGCCTTCAGACAAGGCTGCTGATGCCCGTTCATTCATGATGTCATTCCAATACTGGCTAGGAGGATCCCCTGAAAACATTGAGTCTATGCTTATCATGCTCGGTCAGGACTATGTCGCGGACGTCAAAAAGTCAATGGAAGGTAAAGAGAAAGTTGAGGCAGCAGAGCCTGTACTTCTTCCCGATAAAGCCATCTGGCATCCAGTTGCTCCTTCTATTGTGTTTGAGAACAATCAAGATTATTTCAAGTGGTACAATAATGAATTCGCAAAGGAGGCTGGAATCGATGTCAAGACGGCCCCTACCATCGGTATTATCCTTCAAAAGTCTCACATCAATACCAAGGATGATACACACTACGTTTCCTTGATCGCTGAACTAGAGAGTCGAGGTTCTCGGGTCGTTCCTATTTACTCAGGGGGGTTGGATTTCTCTGGTCCCATAGAGGAGTATTTCTACGACCCCGCCGGACGTCCAATTGTTGACACAATTGTGAACCTTACTGGTTTTGCTCTTGTCGGAGGACCCGCTTCTCAAGATCACAAGAAAGCTGCCAAGGTACTCAAGCGATTGAATAAGCCATACATGTGTGCTGTTCCTTTGGTATTCCAATCTTTCGAAGAATGGCAGGCATCTGAACTTGGACTCCATCCAGTGCAGGTTGCCTTACAGGTATCGTTGCCGGAGATTGACGGGGCCATTGAGCCAATTATCTTTGCTGGACGTGAAGGGGCTACTGGGCGTAGTGTACCCTTGGCCGATCGAGTTAACCTTCTTGCTGACCGCTCCATGAAGTGGGCCACACTTGGAAAGAAGAAAGCGTCTGACAAAAAAATTGCAATTACTATCTTCTCATTCCCACCAGACAAAGGAAACGTAGGAACAGCAGCTTACTTGGATGTTTTTGACTCTATTAAGGCTGTACTCAAGCAGATGAAAGCCGAGGGATATGACATCGGAGACGCCCCCAATACCAAGGAAGCAATCATGGAAGCTGTTCTTAATGACCCAGAGGCCCGAATTTCTTCTCCTGAGCTCAACGTAGCCTATCGCATGAGCACTGATGAGTATTATGAACTGACATCCTATGCTAAAGACCTTGAAGAGAATTGGGGACCAGCCCCCGGAAATCTGAACTCTGACGGACAAAACCTTGTTATTTATGGAAAACAATTTGGAAATGTTTTCATCGGAGTGCAACCTTCTTTTGGATATGAAGGAGATCCCATGCGTCTTTTATTCGCAAAATCGGCCAGTCCTCATCATGGATTTGCCGCGTACTACACCTTCCTTGAAAAGATTTTCCAAGCTGACGCCGTTCTCCACTTTGGAACCCATGGAAGTCTTGAATTTATGCCTGGAAAGCAGGTTGGAATGTCCGGAACATGCTATCCTGATCGTTTGATTAGTTCCCTTCCATCGGCTTACTTGTATGCCGCTAATAACCCATCCGAAGCCACAATCGCTAAAAGGCGTTCATATTCTGCCACTGTGTCTTATCTAACTCCTCCCGCTGAGAATGCTGGTTTGTACAAGGGCCTCAAAGAATTAAAAGAGCTAATCTCGTCTTATCAAGGTTTGCGTGAAAACGAGGCTAGAGGACCTGCTATTGTCAACTCGATTGTTTCTACTGCATGGACTTGCAATCTAGATAAAGATATCGCCGACCTTCCAAATTTGGAGACTTTCAGTGCCAAGGACGAAAGTCTTGAGAGACGTGATGACATTGTTGGAAAGGTTTATTCTCAAATCATGCAGATTGAGAGTCGCCTTCTTCCTTGCGGTTTGCACACTGTTGGTGTTCCCCCAACTGCTGAAGAGGCTGTTGCCACCTTGGTCAATATTGCTCAACTTGACCGTCCCGAGGACAAGATTGAGAGTCTCCCACGTGTAATTGCAGCTTCAATTGGGCGTGACATCAACGACATCTACCGTGGCAACAACAATGGAATTTTAAAGGATGTTGAGCTCAATGATAAGATTACTGAAGCAGCCCGTGCAGCTGTCCGCGCACTTGTCAATCAGTCTACTGACTCCAATGGAAGGGTCAAGGAAGTCAAAAGTGTGTTTGATGAACTCGGAAACGTCTTCGGGGGATTGTTTGGTCAAAAGAAGCCATATGTGCAAGCCATCATCAATGCAGGATTTCCGAAAGTTCAGGAAGAGCGCCTTGCTCCATTAATTTCTTATCTTGAGTTTTGTTTGAAGCAAATTGTTGCGAACAATGAACTTGGTGGAATCATGGAGTTGCTGAATGGTCAGTTTTTGATGCCCGCCCCAGGAGGAGATCCCATTCGTAATCCTGATGTTCTTCCCACTGGACGCAACATGCATGCATTGGATCCTTCCTCTATTCCCACCGCAGCTGCGGTTGAAGTGTCGGAGGATGTTGTACGCAAGCTTTTAGAGAAGCTTGCTGATGAAAATGGCGGAGCCTACCCCGAGAGTATTGCGTTCACCCTATGGGGGACAGATAACATCAAGACATACGGAGAATCCTTAGCTCAAGTACTAGCTCTTGTTGGCGTTCGGCCTGTTGCAGACTCACTTGGTCGTGTGAACAAGGTCGAATTGATTCCTTTGGAAGAGCTTGGTCGTCCCCGAATTGATGTTGTTGTTTCATGCTCTGGTGTATTCCGCGACTTGTTCATAAACCAGATGAACTTGATGGACCGTGGAATTAAAATGGCCGCAGAAGCCGATGAACCCGACGAGATGAACTTCGTTCGCAAACATGCTAAGCAGCAGGCAGCGGAACTAAACGTTTCTCTTAGAGAGGCATCCTGTCGTGTTTTCTCGAATTCTGCTGGATCTTACAGTGCTAATGTAGGACTTGCTATTGAGAATGGAGGATGGGAAGATGAAAGCCAACTTCAAGAGCAATTCTTGACCCGTAAGGGATTCGCTTTTAATGCTGATAAACCTGGCATGATGGAGCAGCAAGCGGAACTTTTCAAGTCTGCCTTGAAGACTGTTGACGTAACTTTCCAGAATCTTGATTCGTCCGAGATTTCCATTACAGACGTATCTCATTACTACGATTCTGATCCGACAAAAGTCGTACAAGGTCTCCGTAATGACAAGAAAAAGCCGATGAGTTTGATGGCTGATACGACTACTGCAAATGCTCAAGTTCGCACTCTGGCTGAGACAGTGCGTCTCGATGCCCGAACCAAGCTTTTGAATCCCAAGTTTTATGAGGGAATGCTTTCTACTGGATACGAGGGAGTAAGGGAGATCCAAAAACGACTAAGAAATACCATGGGATGGTCTGCCACTGCTGGAGAAGTAGATAACTTTGTGTTTGAGGATGCTAACGATGTTTTCATCAACGACCCGGAAATGCAGAAGCGTCTTCTTGATACGAATCCTAACGCATTCAGAGATATGGTCACTACATTCCTGGAAGCTAATGGCCGAGGCTATTGGGAGACAAGTGAGGAGAATATTGAACGCCTCCAGGAGCTTTATGCCGAGGTTGAGGACAGAATTGAGGGTATTTAAAACGTCCTTACTTCTTCTGACTCATAGAAAGATAAGTAGCATATAAAAATGTTATAGAGCACACCATTAGTTCAATTACAAAACAAGTATCTTTTCTGTAGATTTTTCACCATTTGCATCCTCAAATTCAATTGGTGCATACTTCGGAAAAATTCTCTTATATAAGTGAAGACATACTGTATCGTGCTGTTTAATAGGTGCATTGAACAAAGTTTTCATCGTACCATGTTCACCAACACTCTGTATGATGTTACCCTGAAGACCATGCTTTGTGAAAAGAGTAGCTGGCTTGAACCATTTCACATCTTCGGGATTGTAAAACATATACTTCACGGTAGCGTGACGTTTATGGACACGGGTAGGATAACCTGTAAGCACAATTCTCTTTACTACGATCCTGTCAGCATCAGCACCTAGCATCGATCCAAGAGCAACCAATTTGGTATTTTTCTGATTCTGTCGAAATACCAGTATTGGGCAAGGTGTGTAAGTGACAGGTCCTAAGACGGATGCTGCGAAGAAAGCGCCATTGGTTGGCATAAATCTTTCAAACTTGTGCTTATCAGAATTGAGATTATGTTGTGAAAAAATAGGCCTCGCTCGCCAAGTTCTCCACCCGCAACGGAAAGTAAGAGTATCCTTACTCTTTATTGGTGCTTCATCAGGACAGAGCTCGTCGCACTGTGATGTTGTAGAAAGTCCCATGTGAAGCACGGATACTTTATTTTCATGAGGAAGGAGACTTACAGCCGTAAGTAAAGATGATCGATTGATCCTGTTTGAAGCAAAAGAACTAACAGATTCGATGACTATGGTGACGAATGATCCAGGAGCAACACACCCCATGAGTAAATCTTCTGCCTCGTCATCAAAGTCGCCCATGTCTTCATCAGCATCTGCTCGTTCATCTCCCCTGAATTTAGCATCAGCAGCCAACATGAGGTCTCGCATATCAGCCATGACATCTGCCTGAGTGGCTTTGAAACTATTGAAGTGGAATATAGATGCATATGTCTCGGGGAGATTTTCTTTCGGGTCCCAATAACTTTTTCGAAAGGATTTCAAACTACGATACCTAGCAAATCTTTCTCGCGCATTAACATCTTCGTCAACCTGAACTTCATCGGGAAACTCCAATTCTTCTTCTTTTGCCTTTTTGCGTTGTTCAATCAACTGTTGACGTTCGAAAGCAGATATGTAGTTCGCATCTTCTACGTCGATGTCTATGTTAGTGATCACAGACGCATCGCTTTTCTTCTTATTCAGTTCGTAGGCTAATTCTCCATGGTCAATTTTGTCTTCCTCTTCACTTAAATTATCTTCGTCTTTCAATGCATCTAGCCAGGCGCTTTGATAATCATTCCACCCAGCCGGTCGAGCAAAACCTTCTTTGAATTCTCCATCCTTTCCAACTTCTTCATCATCTAGATTGCGGTCTTCATCTTCAAAACCAATCAGATTTTGTTCTCCTTCAAGAACATCTGGATTCGCAAACATATCCAAGGGTTCGCGCTGATCTTCATCACATTGAGCTAATATAACTGATGAACTATCTTCCATATCAGCATCTTTTCCTGTTCTTTTCTGGTGTAACGATATCAGGGATTTGGCCATTTGAATTCGTTTAACTCCAAATGTTCCAACATTAGGAATATGAATCAGGCTATTGACATTCCAAGGAACTTTTCCTCTGATGAATCCCGTAATCTTCAATTCGCATGTATTTGCATTATATTCATAGCCACCATTATGTCCATTATTGGAACTTACTATGAATGCTCTTGGCATGTCTGTAACCCACTTAGGTGGCATAGCACTCATCTGGCAGAGAGTACGAGTAAGAGCTGCTCTCGTGGGGCAGTCATCACTTGATTGGTTCACAACAGAAGGGTGCAATATTTTCTTTGGGTTTGTAATAACAGGGGAATTCTTTCCTCCCTCACATTCCATATCTTCCTCTGGAATATCAAGTTCCATAACTCTACACATTCCCTCGCCAAATTCGGTTGATACAAATCTTGTTAGATACTTTCTGAGTTCCAACTTTTGCTTCAATGCAGATCGCCGAACACTTTTTGCAGAAAGGTATGAAGCCATACTTTTTTCTTCGTCGTCCTCGTCCCCCTCAAAGTTTACAAGAACGGTCAATGGCGTAGGAAGCCCTTGGGCCTTGATTGCGGATAGAACTCTATCACCACGGGAGCTAATTAAGTGGTCATAATCTTGCTGCATGCTTGATGTCCCCGTTGTAACAGATGGGCCAACATCACCAATGCTCATTCCGGAAACAGGACCACCCTTACTCTTGTGTGAATCTCTACCATCTATTAAGAATACTACAGCGTCGCAGACTCTACATAAATCCAAGGCAGCTAGAACAGATGAATCCTCCTGATTTTCTGCTGTGGAATACATAGGCCTAAAAGCATTGCTATTCGTCAAGTACGTCAAATACCCTTCCTTCTTAAACTTTGAATAGTGAACATCGGTGGATGAAGATTGATTATCAGCGCCATAGACCTTATCAGCACCTTTAATCAAGAAATCTTTGACGCATTCCTCTAGATCAGTTTCAGCATCCGATAGAGACACAATACCAACAATTCGTGTAACTACTGAGGATTCCGTTTGCTTTCCATTGAGTCTTCCCTGAGAACGTTTTTGTTGAATCAATTTTTCTCTTGAAGCAGCTCTACGCTGTTTAGCTATATGCAAACGATCAGCTTTAGCTTTACTTAGGGCACCGGCATTTTTCTTAACGTTCACGCGGTTGCTACTTTGAATCTTTCCTCCCTGTTGGCCTTTGATGGACCTCTTGGAGGCCTTTCCAGTCTTATGTCCTTTATTTTTTTGCTTGAGTGAGGAAGCCCGATGATGGTGAGGCATATTGAGCTCTTTATTCCTACTATTGTATCGTTTGCCTTGGATGTGGTGGATGCAATACTGAATAGAATGTGCTATGTTCGTTCGTTCCTCTCATTTTGAATTTCGGTGGTCCTGAGATTTTTTCTTGACCCAGATGGGTAGGTGCTAAGTTCCATTTCAAGTAGAGATTTCTCGTATTGATGTCTCTGGCGATGATTATTCGCGAGAGGAGAGAGGCGAGAATCATCTCGTCTTTCTGATGATGTTTGATACAAGGTTTATCTCCCTTTCTATGATTAGTAATCATGCCACACAGTTTTCATTTCTATTGATTTGTCTCCATCACTATGCCTAAATTACAAGATTAGAATTTCCTCTAGAGAGAGAGAGTGGACTAAGGATGTACAACTATAACGGAGAAAACGATATTTTATTTTGTTTTTTAAACAAGCTCAATTACAGCCATCTTGGCATTATCTCCCTGTCTGGGCATAGTTCTCAAAACACGAGTGTAACCTCCCTCTCTGTCAGCATATCTTTCGGGGGCAGCCTCGAACAAGGAGTGAACCAAGTCCTTGTCATAAACCCATCCCATAGCCTGGCGTCTGGCGTGAAGATCCCCTCTCTTTCCAAGGGTGATCATGTGGTCAACATGCTTACGTACGGCCTTGGCTCGAACGAGAGTTGTCTTAATACGTCCATGACGAATAACCTCAGTGGTAAGGGCACGAAGAAGGGCCTTGCGCTGATCAGCAGGCTTTCCAAGCTTGGCAACCTTTTTTCTGTGACGCATCATGGAAAGGCTTGATCCGTTGGATACGCTGGACACGGCGTATCCAGTGAAACTGCTAGAACCTAAACATTAAAAGATAGTGAATGAATTCAAATTGTTAGATAAAATTCTTTTTCATGATGTTCTACAACATTTTGAGATTCTAATTTGAATGAAAAAAGACTGTAAAGTAGTGCTTCGTGTGATCTCATTGACATAACTGCAAGTGTATGATTTCCATTCTACGAAGCATATGCATATTATGTGATGTTTACATGCTGGAAGCAAGGATCGCATCGTAGCGAATGTACATCATTTACGAGAGAAGGGCTGTTGTTGGTTTCGCGTTGACAGCACTTCTTCACAGTCTGACGGAAAGACTCACCAAATGCAGCAGCGGTGGCAATAAGAGTGGCAAAAAGTGCAAGAACACGCATTCTATTTATATAATATTGTATTTGTAGGTGCACAATGTACGGAATCTACAATAAGGTGTACGTGAGGTGCGGTTGTTGCTGAGCGGTAAAAAAGGGATGGTTCCTGGTTTTCCTCTCGCTTCGTGCGTCAGCCATCAATTTTTTACGATGGAAACGTACGGCGCGCTACGGGCGCGCAATTTCTGTGGAATATTTCCATCACACACTCTCTGTTCCACACAAACCCACCCTTTTTTCCCCCTCTGCTGCGTTTCTCATCATCAAAATTATACCTGTGTACTAAAAGAAACCATGCGTGTTGTAGTAGCTACTCTTATCTCCATGGCGGCTTCCGCCTCTGCTTTTGGTACGTTGATGTGGATAGTAGTGACTTCATTGATTCATGTCAACTTGCGTTGACGGAAGGAATATGTCTGAAACAAGGAAATCAACGACTGACTCGTCTGTGTGTACCATGACAGTCACACGATGTAACTTGGTTTGAACCTATACTCACTGCTTTTGTTCCATTTTAAAACTTTATAATAGGTGTTGCAAGATCATCCGTTAAATCTACTTCTCTTGCCGGTCTTCCCGAGACTTTGACCCCAGCAGTTCAACAGAAGGAAGAGAAGGCTGAGAGATGGAGAGCCATTCGCCTTCTATCAGACGAAGAAGCCAAGGAACAATTGTCTGGAGAAGAGCTTGAATCTTACAACAACTATCATGCCAGTGTCAAGACGGATATTGAGAGAGCTGTCGAGGTTGCCAAATTGATGTTGAGGGATTTGGAGCCAGAGAGAATTAAACCCAAGTCAAAGAAGCAAGTAAAGAGAGATAAGTGGGCCAAGGTTTCCGCCATTGCTGCTGCTAGAGCCGCTGCCAAGTAAATGGTATCTTAATGCTTGTAAAATAAACTCTTACAATGTTCTGATGAACACTTTCATGGTCGTTCTTGTAATCATTCTGCTTCGACCCTACGCGGTGCAATGTACAAATCTAAATTATTATCTCCATTCAATCAATACATTCTTATGAATTGTAAAATTCTAAAGTTCAGAGTAGAACGCACAAGATAGTAGAAAAGATGAATCTAACCATTTATTTTACGTCGTCCTCCAAGATATACTTCGAGGCATCGTATCCAGGGACTGGTGGAGTATCTAGTGGAATAGGCCTATATAACGGAGGCATGCTAGATCTAGAAGAATCAATTTTTAACGCTTCTTTTCTCAAATAACCAAGGGTTTCGTCGGTTGACCTTGGCATCATTTTGATGGCGTGGCTCTTCATCTTCATTTTACATGCCAAATCGTGCATCACCTCATTGTGTCTCTGAAATCTACCAATCACATAATTTCGTCCAATTTCATAATTTTTCTTCGCCTCTTCTGGTGATAATTTTGGGCGAGGGCGAGGTTTGGAGTCTATTGCTCGTATCAAAATATTTGTGAGACGATCGCCTCCAGTGTCCACGGGGGCCTCGGACATGCAGCGTGCCGTCGAAGTGAATGCATTCTTTCGACATAGACTTTGACGACGAATGAAAGGTAGACATAAGTCAGAATACATTGCGATTGTTTTGAATTGTAGATCGGCCTTTTTCCCCCTTGTAGCTTTTGAAAAGTGCTGGAGGATTGATTCCTTCTCTCGCTTGTTTTTTTTTCTTGGTTCTAGGC
>Ga0213868_10000409_pt1 | contig 40624 bp, 36 predicted proteins | sample PICome_9_FD_160087 | JGI IMG/M metagenome (GOLD analysis project Ga0213868, IMG submission 160087) | Coastal seawater microbial communities near Pivers Island, North Carolina, United States - PICO127 | ecosystem: Environmental > Aquatic > Marine > Coastal | place: USA: North Carolina...
CCTCGTTTTCAAACTAAGTCACTGTCACCAGTCACCAGTCCACCACCACTAAAAATATATATTTATGTAGATACATGAACATCACAGATGGAAATGGGGTGATGGATGTGCAGGCGAATACCTCCGGTAATTTAAATAAAAAGTCAAAACCTGGTCGAGCAGCTCGTAGGAGAAAGGCCAAAGAACGATCGATCAATGAGGCACTTGATCAACTCCTTTCAGGCAATAACTCTTCTTTAACAATTTCATCCCATGACAGTGCGTTACCCAGTGATCGATCTGAATCTCTTGCAAGTGTAGTCTCACTGCGTAACAAGTTAAATGTCAACTTTGAAGATGACGAAAGACGTCTAGTCTCTCAACTTGGTTTCTTCCCGGGAAATGCAATCACAATTTCATCTCGAGTTGTTGACTTAAAAGATACATATCCTCACCTTCATTCTTTGTTACTGAACAATAAAATGAAGCATGTTGATGTTGACTGTGCTGAGCAAGATAAGTACCCTACCACTTTACAATTGTATCCTTTGGCTATTAGAAATGTTCACTTGGGTGGGAAACAAGGAAGAAAATATAAGTCGAGGAAACGAGGACATGACGGAAACTCTGTCGCTGTAAATTCATCGGATGAAAACTCAAAGAAAGAGCCCCAAACCTTGGAGAATTCAACCGTTCTAGAACCATTTCCCACCATGTATTGGTTGACTCATCCAATACTCCGTGTCTTGATATCACGTATCGAATTGGGTGACTCTGACAACGTTATGGAAATGGAACGTAGATTGTCTTCTTCTCAGTCCAATCTTTTACAGATGCAACGTGCACATGAATCATACGGGAGAGCTAGATGGGACTTATTGACGGAGGATGACACGAAGGATGTTATGCAACGGAAATGGAACGATGCGATTGGAACTTGTAAAGGAGTGGCTGGTATCAAGCGATATCAAACTATAAAATGCTTGCATACCCATGCAGCTCACTATCTGGCTACTATGAACAAAGTCGATGAAAATGATGAGAATATAGTTGGGAGATGGGTGATGGAAGTTGTGGAAAGACAAGTGCAAAATATGAAGGACGAGTAATTCCTAACCAGTTCATCAATCATTTTCCAAAATCATAAAAAGAATCAGTTGAAAGTTGCTTCAGATGCATTCTGATTTGGAGTCTTTTCTTATCTGATGTAAATATATCATTTTTGAATATATAATAATGACAACATTTTTGTTTCATAAAAAAAATCGCGTCTCGCGCGTAGCCTGTCCCGCTTACCACGCGGGACATCGCGCGGAGAAAAGGTCTTCATAAAGTTTCAACTTCATAAAGCCAAAACGGGCTAGAAGACCAACAGGTGATCCCGTTAAAAAAACTCAAGTCGGCGATCAACCCATCGCCCATCGCTGTTTCCATCACATTTTGTTTCATAAAAATCTTTTGAGAGTTGAAAGTTCTCACTTCGGTGTCTGGTTTAAAAAAAAATAGTTTCTTATAAATAAAATATGAAGATTAGCTTTGCCTTTTGTGCTATTTCTGTATCGTCTTCTTTGATTGCAGCCCATGAAGATGTTCTCACATCTCGTCAAATGCATTTAAGAAAGTTGGAGGATGCTTACACCGATACAGTTACTGATGACATCGCTGAAGGTAAGTAAATCAGTTTAACTTTGTACTTGCGACATCTTAACCACGCCAACCTTAATATTTTTTTAAACATCGAAATGATTGATTGAATCATTCATTAGTAGAAACATATGAAGCTGCAGTCGATGAAGCAAATATCACAGATGATGAATCTGCAGTAGATGACGCAAATACCATAGAAGAAGTTGTAGAAGAAGAGGTCGAAGAACAAGCAGCTAACGCATATGGTGCAGCTTCTTATGATACAACAGCTTCTGATGATGGGCTTGCGGAAGCCGAAGCCGAACTTGAAGATGCAGAAGAGGAGCTGGAAGAGGCTGAAGAGGAGCTGGAAGAGGCTGAAGAAGACGTTGAAGAGGCCATGGAAGGTGAGTTCTCATCTATTAAATATTTTAATCGAATATCACCTATCGATGTATTGATTTTAATCTTGTTTGAAAAACCGCAGAAGTGGAAGCCGAAGTGCAAGAAGAAGCTGCACAAAGCTATGCCATGAAATATTCGGGAAGTTCCAATGCTTTCAACATTATTGGTTCCCTATCAGGATTCACAATCCTAGCACTATTTGCAGTCGTTTTGAAGAAGAGACTCAATCCTGAGAAGAAGAGTGATGTATTCCTGAAAATGGAAGATGATAACCTCTCTGTTCTTGCCTAGACTACAAGTAACACAATATTTTAATGTTTTAAAAAAAGATGTCAAATTAATTTTTTTCAGCTTGTATGTGATGGCATAAGAATACATCGAACATTATCACCAATTTCGAGGAGCAATGGTGCCCTGAATAGTGCATTCTTTTCTAGATGACACGAATATTATTCGCCCTAAATGAATCATATGATGTTGCTCTTCTCCTCGCGGCTTTTGCTGATTTGTATAAATATATCAGTGAAGAATATGGTAGTTGATACCGGAATACTGACTGCCACTAGATTCTTGCCCAATCCTCTATTCATAAATTTCCATCCAAATTCAGATTTCAGCTTCTGAACCGTTTGAAAAAGCGGCAAATTTGTCTTGAACATTTCATTTCGAATAACATCTAAAGGGTTTGTCAGCAGTGCACCTGCTATACCCGCAGCGGCTGATTTGCAAGCCGAGCGGTATAAATTATCTGACTTTGCTGTTTCACTGTTTTGATCAATCTTGGGCAATACATATTCCATGTAATCCTTCACAATCACAGCCGTGCAGTACTTAGGTACTGTTTTCAGAATACCTGCGGAGGTACCATGCCAAAGACCTTTGATCCCATAGTTGGAGTAAATGACTTTGATAGACTGTCTGATGTTCTTCAATTCAGACTCTGGATTTTGCAATGTAATACTGGCTCGAACCACAGGCTGGTTCACGCATTGCACAAATATACTAGTTACTAGAGGGGGCGCTAATGTTACCACACTGGTGGGGAGATAAGGAAAGTTAGATTGTAACATTTCTTTTCCATAATCTGAGCCCCAAAAAATTGCTGTTCGAGCCCATGTCATTCCAATGATGGTAGCACAAAATCCCTTATATGGAGGAACAAACGCATGTACATATCCTTTGAATGAAACAGGTATTGTTTCAAAAATTGGTTTAATGATTGCAAAGTTGTTTGGTAATACGGATACATTGAAGCCAGATTGTCCAACTGCAGATGCTCTCCACAACGGATAATTGATCATGGCTGAAAATGACGAGGCCAAGAAGTAGCAATTAGGGTATTCTTTCGCTTGCGATGATCCTCCCATTTTATTTATCGTAAAGAACTGAAACCCTTGATCAGGCTTGCACGGAAGAAAGCTATTGTGGTGAAGTAACAACAAATGTGCATGAAAGCTCTCGCGGAAAATGCGATAGAGAGCGAAAAAAGAAAAACCACGTAACCAGCCCCAGAGTAGTAGCCCTACAGCCCTCAAGTTGTCTCTGTCTCGTATGTACTCATTTATTTTATCTTTCTAAACACTTGAAGATCTGAAGGGTATTCATATTAATTCTTTTTCATATTTTCAACTATCAGATAAGATAATGTTTGTATCAGACGAAAGACACTACTAATCTACATCTACATTCTGAAGTCGTTCGGCCAAGCTTGTCTCCATGCATTCAACATATTTGCACTCAACTCAGGGTGGTTGGCGTCGAATTCAGCTGGTCCTTCTGCAAAGCAAACAATGACTGTGTCGACAGCACTACTGACAACGCTCATCACTAAGCTGCTGAAGATGAAACCAATAAACAGTCCAAATAGGAATCCAGTCCCACCGGGACTTTCCAAGCCAAAATCTACCAAGAGATCGTTATTCATACTTGCAAGAACGTAACCAACTAAACCTGTTAAGGAAGCAATCATGAAACTCATCATCGTCAGAACGTTATTCGCTAGATCATCCGTAATAATTGTGCTCCATCCCTTCGCCGCGAATAGTGAAATGACATTCCTTCCAGCATCCAAATAACTGTATCCATACAGTCCCACATAGATATACGCCCATTTATTCAAGTACTCAATGATACCTTCAATGCACGCCAAGATGCAATCGATGATGCAAACAATAAGTTTGGCATCATCCTGACCTCGCAATTGATGATTTAATGCGCGCAGTGCCTGTACTATCGCGACTAATAAGCTCCCGAAACAGATGGAACCAAAACTGTAGGTAACACTTCGATATATTGAATCACCAATAGCAGGAGAACAAAATGAAGAAGCATCAACAGGTTGAAACCACCAAGTTCCTATAACTCCAGCTGTAGACGTATGCACAGTATTCGAGAGAACTTGCTGAGTCCAATAATAGGAAAGGAAAAGAAAAAATGCAGATGCAGGGACGGTATTCATGTATACGTTTGCCGTTGTCATCCACAAAATGGTGTAACCGAATCCAATTGCCATGAAAATGTAGGATACAATGACAAGACCGAGATTCGCACGCACCGCAGTCAATGCTGTCTTGAGGTTAGCAGCCGCAAACGGAATACGAACCCATACAAATTTGGCATAACAGCAACTGATTACAAACTGTGCATGTGTATGTTTTAAATCAAGAAAAGGAAGAGGAAGATGTAATGGTGAGAAAAGTGCATATTTGAGGACATGAGTTCAGACTACAGACCCATTCATTCGGTCTCTTGTGTACAAACAAAAAAGACTTACCGAGAGCCAGAATAAAACTGATATCCAAATGGATCCACCAAACAGACTAATAATTGCAAAAGCAAGCGTTGCTCCAATTTGGAAGAATAAGGCAATCTTAACCAATGAATTTGCAAAAAGCATCATGAAGCCGAGAGAAAATGTCGCCAACAATGTCGCAATCGTGGCTGTTATAGAACAAAAGTATAATACGTTTCCCAAGTCAACACCTGCACCATTGTTATCGTTATTACCAGCTTGAAGAGCCATGGGAAAAAGAACGGCCATGGCTATAAGATGAACATAAAATAACACTGCAGCCCAAACATCATTAAATTTACGAGGTTGGTGCTCTCCTTTGTAACCGTTGTAGTTGCCGCCGTGCTCTACTAATGGGCCATGATCTGAGCTAATGGCATACCCCTGAACTATAGGTATATTGTCCTTCATTGCTGTTGTGTCTTGTTTATGAGAGACGGCAGTGATCGTTTTTCAGAGATGTTCTTTGTTCTCTGTTTTCCTGTTCCAAGTCGTTGTGATCGTTTGTTCGTTGGAGCTCCTTGTCGCTAAAACTGTAAGTACAATAATAGGCTAAATCATCTTGGTTTTTCTTGTTTTCAACCAGCTATCACAAACTAAGTAATCAAACACACATTACAGACAATTAATTGATAAATTTACTTCTCAACAACATGGATGTCGGAGATAATTTGAATGGAGGGTTTGATATTATGAGTTGGTAAGTTTCTCCCTGACTTCAACCATTTTTTACTTCTACATCTTAGCACCACCATAACGGGTTCGGCAAGATGATCAAATAATCCCACTAACTGTAAATGCGAATCATATTATATATTCATAGGTATATGAGCATCCCTCCAGTATCACGCGTATATTTCACTTCAGCGTTCCTCACTACGACATGTTGTGCCATGGAGCTAATAAACCCGTACCACTTGTATTACAACCCCGAACTTATTTTCGAAGGGCAGGTTTGGAGGCTCTTCTCTCCGTTTCTGTTTTTCGGGCTCTTCTCTATAGACTTTCTATTCAACATGTATTTTCTCATCAGACATTGTCGTCAATTAGAAGAGGGGGATTTTAGAGGCAAACCATCAGAGTTTATAATCATGATCCTTTTCGGAATTATTTGTATTTGTTGTATTGCTCCTTTCTTACAAATGCATAATTTTCTGGGGAATGCATTGACGTATATGATGACGTATGTTTGGGGTAGACGAAACGAGGATGTAAGGATGAGTATGCTTGGAGTAATTACGTTTACAGCCCCATGGTTGCCGTGGGTAATGTTGACATTTGGATTTTTGGTTGGCAACTCATTGGAAATGTCAATTGTTGGTATCATCACTGGACATCTCTATTACTTCCTTGAGTTTGTTATTCCTGTTTTGGCTGAGGCCAGAGGATGGAAAACTAAAAAAGTATTGGTTGTCCCTCGGTTTTTGAGATATATATGTGGTGAATATGACAGGGGAGAGGTTCATTTGCACATGGATTAAATTGATTGGCTCTTCATTCATTTTGAAGACTGATTATGCCTCAGTTTTGACAAATATATATGAACACATGAGAATACTCACATTAAAGACTGACCTGACACCTGACAAACCAACAACCTCATCAAGGGCTGGTATTTTCTAGCTCGTGTCATAATATATAACTACAGCATGCATTTCAAATGTATATATACATATAAACAGATTAAAAATGATTATCTCATAGACGTAATTGAATTGTATCCGTCTGATGAAGAATGAGCACCGTAATGTGATATTGAAACTAGAACTCTTTCAAGAGTAGTATGGTTCTTGTCTAATATCGATCGGTGGATTGGAGTGAGCAGCAATAAATGCGTTACTTCTTCTTCTTCTTCTTCTTCTTCTTCTAATTCTGTGTTTATTAACCATGTGAATCGAAGTGAAAATGGATATGTGGTGCTGGATTAGCGGTGCCGAAAGGGCAGTACCTCCGTTTGAACTGTTTTAGCCGGTGGATCATCGTCTTCATCTGAAGCCTGAAGCAGAGAAAGAAGACAGCAGAGAGCAGAGAGACAGATGGCTTTTCGCCGTTCCGGATCCCGGAACATCTCATTACGAAGACTAACCATAATTACTTAATCAAGGTGCTTCTATCCTTATTCGGATATTCCCACCTTCAACGCTGTCTACCGCGCGCTATAAACGATGGTGGTGCTGGATGGTAGACTCCATGAGTCCATGAGCCATGAGCACTTTTCATACAATAACAACGCTGCTCGCTTTGGCTGAGTAGATATTATCCGCCCAAATCAACTTTGAGTCAAATGCCGGGGATAGAAAACGAGAGGTTGCTCAATTCGTCATATATGCCCGCGAAGAAATAGTCACATTTTGACATCGAGAGGTGGTGAAGTTCATTCTCCAAACAGTTCAAGGTGAGTATGGATTCTAGCCCGAAACTTCTTTATGCCGAACTTAAAAGGCTGTTCGAACAAAAAAGGCTTTTACCTATGCTCACTTCTAACTCCTGTTGCCTCTTTTGTGGTTATACTTGCATTTGATGCGATAGATGTATTACTTGTAAGTTCTACGGTCCACAATGATTGATACCCTTAAGACGAGATTTATTCATATCGGTAGCTGCAGTCACGAACTCAACTTGAGCTAGGTAAATATCAATGGATGCTCTATGAGTCTATGTGATCGAAAATCTGCTTGAATTGTGATGTCTTGTGAAAGCCTGTACCTAAAATGAAAAAAGAATAGGAACAGCCTTCAGCGTAAAATTTCAACATATACTGGAGTTATTTTTAATCTATCACTCTCCTTGTTTAGTTCATTTTCTTTGCGCTTTGTGTTACTTCCCACTAACCGCGAATGGTGTCAATTTAGTTCAGATGCGCTAAGTAGCTGTATATACTTTCATTGCTATCTGCCATCCTTCGAAATCCAACACCTCGTCCAGATGATTTTCTTCTTTAGATTTCAGCTGAGGTATCTTGTGGTTTCTGCGGTATGATGATTGAGAGATATGATCAGAAATGAATTTCAAGGAGAAATTAAGATAGTACAAAACCTTTCCTACTTACGACGTTGCGATTGCCTGTCCATTGCGGAGCTTCGAAAGGATAGGAACGGGCGAATCATTGGTAAGCAATGTTTCTGCGTGGTTTGAAACACAGATATTTTCGACGAAGGACTTCCAAATCTGAGATACGCGAGTGCCAGATTTTTCAGTAGGGGCATACACTACATCCCTAAACGATCTCTGATTTTCTGGAGCTATGGGCATCTGGTCCGAAGAATGCTTGAAGTGCCTCAAAATACTCTCAAACCTTTGCTGGAAAGCTTTTCTCCTGGTCTCGAAGTTGATGTGTTTACGATCGGCATCCAGGACGTCGACAATAAGTTTATGCACATCCTGATCTGGGTGATCGTAAATGTAAAAAGCTCGACCATAGCCATTGCTTGCAATCGTTCCTGAAGCTGGGTCGTATTCGTGCCCTAGTAGAACTGCCCTCTGATAGGTCGGAAAGATGCCTGTTGTGGCTTTGAAGATTACGTCGAGAATATAATCATCACATTTGGGAACCTGGTGATTGGCTAGGAGCATGACCCTGATGGTTTTACCCCTCCCTAAAAGTTGAAGAGAATTTTTGGGCTCAAACTTTCGAACGGTGGCAAGAGGCTTAATTTCCTTCAAGAACTTAGCTTTCTCGTAAGGAGACATTGGAGTTGCATCGAGATATGAATTGAATCTAATATGCCTCATACTGTCTTCGTGGTACGAATTAAGAACATGGGCGTCAAATGCTTCGTAAGAATCCATTAGCGAGCAGTCAGATCCATACGGATGCTCGTACTGTTGAATCGACTGTTGAACGGCCTTTGCGGTATCAATGAGAGAAGAAAATACAATTCCGTTTCGTGAAAGGTTGCTACGCTCGTAGTGCTTCAACCAAGCTCTGATCCGATGATTTGAAACCCTTACATCGTGAATGTCTGTACACCTGTTGCGAAACGGACTGTGGAAATGATACATATTGATTAGACTGATATATAACTTAGATATTATATTGTCTTTCTTATAGACTTACCATGCTCCTGTAGATACCAAAGTTAAGCACGGACATCGTTTGAAGGTACGAAGATCTATTTTCCCCAACTTCTGTCGATCTCCCAAAGTAGCGAGTTCATCCTCACTGTGAGCAAAGAAACATTTCGGGTGGACACATTCCATTCCATTCAAGGTCTGATTGCACCATTCTGTCTTCAAGCGCACAATAGTCATTCTTTATTTGTGTTATCAAATTTTCTTTCTCAATATTTGTTCATGTCAACTGACGAATTCGTACGTTTACTTCTTGCAGATGACTTCAACAACAGAACATAAGATACAGCAATTTTAGAGCAGTGTATGAAAGATATGAAATATGAATGGCCTGAATGGCCTGAATAGCCTTTGTATCCAAAAAGGAGAAATTGGTTAAAAAAGTAATAGTAGACTTGATGGATTCATCTGTGTTGAAATGGAAAGACTTATGTCAAGAAACGTGTTATCCAAAAGAAATGCCCAAAATGTGATATTCGAAAATAAGTTTCGAACATTCGTACGAAGACTTTATTTGCATTATCGACTGATCCACGATTGAAGTTTGTTGCTGTGGGACTGAGAGACTTCGTGAAACGGACCGAAGGATTAAGGACCAAAAAAGGAAAAACACAAGCACATATTGGATACAACACAAGGTTTTTTATCTACCTTGGGATACAACAATTCGTGCTGGTACCATGGTCGGTAGTCCACCACAGCGCACGACGGAAAACATGATACAGTTTTGTTTTCTATTCTATTTAAGTGTGAATTACTATCAGCTCCGATCTCAACTAAGTAACAATCAATTTTTATTTTATTTAAAAAAAAACGAATCTTTGAAAAATATGTATTGGTTGATAATGATCCAATGAATGAAAAAAATGAAGTTAACTTGAGTTTGGAAGTCGTGTGAACTTAACTTAATTTACGGATGCAGTGTTTGTCTGTCTGTAACAGTCTTCCACTAAGGTCCTACATGATGGTCTAAAATTGGGGAAACGTGACATTCAGTTTTAATTGTATCATGTGTTCTGGATAGTCAGGCAGATTCCTTTCTACAAAGCTTTTCATGATTGCGAAAAAAGTTGGCTCAGCAACAGAAAGTCGTTTGAAGTCGATATGGTTTACTCCGTGAATCCTTTATCCTTCTCGTCTTGGGACCAACGCCTCCAATACTAAAATACTCTAATAACACCGCCGTGAAGTAGATCAGCGCATAAATACACAAACGCATCATTATTCTTGAACTATTCTGGTCCCTCTTTCTTCTGAAAATACATTCATTTGTGTCCTGTATTCGTTGGACGTTTCGGATTGTATCTAGACTAGTACTGGTGGTAGATGTGACGATGGATTGATGTTGCAGCCTTCTTCTATTCCTCATTGGTGATGAATTTATTGTAATTATATGTTCACGTTCATTCCTCGTGTCATTTATTTGCCTTTGGTGTATATCATTTGTCAAAGGAGGGAAAGTGATGTTGTTCTCATCGATATCATTCGCGCCGTCTAAAAATGGATTATTTGCAATTATTGATTCAATAATGAACATTTGTTCCGGATCAATTCTTATACTAACTTTTGCGTATGGAGGCATTATTCTACGACAGTCAAGTTTGAATAGCACGTTGTGTTTCGAAATGGATGGGTAGATTTCTTGTCCAATATTGTCGTTTTTGAGGTTTATCGGTTTTTCCGGTTTTGAATTTCAAACTTCAACCCCCGACTTGACTGGGCAATCGGGAAGTGCGAAGAGCAAACAGCAAACAGGCAATTGCAACAAGAGAACAAATGACTGACTGACTCTAAGAGTAGTAAGCAGTGCTCTTTATTCAACTAAACTTCCAAACAGACGAATCATCAGAGTCCTATCAATTCGATTGAGTAGAATTCATCACCCTAAAGAAAAGGCTAAAGGTATTGAATCAAACGTTTCATCGTCAAAGAGATTTTCAGAACTAAATGTTGCAAAAAGTTGCAAATGCCTCCTTTTGGAGAGATCCCAATGGTCACCATGCCTTCATTCTATCCGTAGTGTCGTTGATAATTACGATTATCGCTGCAGTTGGTGGAATCATTGGTGCAAATCGAATGGATAACTCACTGTTACTGGTGTACGGACTTGAAAATTGTGTAGATTTTTTTTCTTCCGCTATCGTTTTGTGGCGGTTCTACCTTCCCAGTTCATGCGATGCCGCAGATGAAGCACGTCTTTTAGGTCGTGAAAAGAGAGCTTCTGTTGCGATTTCAATGGTTCTGGCTATCTTGGGATTTGGAACTATTTTCACTTCGACTCATGATTTTATTTCGGGAGAAGGTAAAATAGAAGATGCAGATGTACTTAACATTTTTGCGTGGGTTAATATTCTCTCTATCGCCATTTTTGGTGGATTAGCAGTCATTAAATTTCATTATGCTGATAAATTGGGATCAAGTAGTTTGAAAAAGGATGGCCTCTGTTCGCTCATAGGTGCTGTGTTGAGTCTCAGTATGTTCATCAACACAATGCTCATGAAGGCTGATGGAGCAATGTGGTGGTTGAATCCATTTATTGCACTGTGTTGCGGATTGGGTGCACTGATTTATGGATTTCATGGCATTTACAAGAGTTACGTGGTCGATGGAATGCCGATTTGCTCACCACGATGGTGGTTAGCTGGATCATTTTCAACTTCTAGTCCAAGGAATAATAATCAGGATTTAGAAATGAACAATATCGGCAATTCATCTCCTGGTCAAAATAATAGAGGTATCCCGGGTTCCTTTGATGAAGATGAGGTAGATGAGGTTGTGTTAACTTGATTTTTTTCTAAATTACAGTTTTACATCAAATGCTTTAAATGATTACTAGAAACAAGGGTTCGTAGCTCATGCGTGAACGATTTTCACAAAGGCTTCAGATTCACGGGACGTCATTCACTGTTCCCTCGGCATTAGGCTGAATTTAGGAATGACTGAATGACCATGAGAAGAAAAATGATGACTCTACGGATACATTGGACAATCGTGAACTTTCAGATCCTTTCGTTTTTTGATACCATTCATGTATTATTACTTATTTCTTACTGTAATCTCTTGCTCCAAAAATAGTAGATCCAACCCGGACACTAGTGGCTCCACGCTTAATCGCTTCCTCGAAATCTCCACTCATACCCATACTGAGCGCTAACGAAGACTCCTCTACTCCCAACTCTTCCGCCACAGCCTTTCTACATTCCACTAACATTTCAAAGCATGTAAAATCTCCCGGAGCTCCTATTGTCATGAGGCCATCAATACTCAAATGCTCATTGCATTCACTGTTCACAATTTCCTTTACTAACTCAACTGTCTCTGAAACGCTGCTAACCCCGCTTTTGGTATCTTCTCCTGAAGTGTTCACTTGAATGTAAATACCTAACTTTGAAATATTAGTAGAATCGTCTGTGTGTGTTTCCTCCTTCAGACTTTTGACTGCATTTGACAACTTATTTGCTAGTTTTAAAGTACTCACTGTCTCTACACACGCCAGCTTGTCCAATCCCAAGCCCTTCACCAAAGCATTTGCCTTATTACTCTGCAATGGGCCAATAAAATGCCACTTGATATCTTTGGGCATCTCCTCTGCTTTACTTAAAAGTTCCTGAGCATAATTTTCCCCGAAATGTCTCTGTCCAGTATTATAGGCCGCCATTAAGTGTGGAATAGGCTTTGTTTTCGACACAGCGACGAGTCTCACAGAATCTTCTGGTAGATTATTTTCCAATAGAACGTCTTTTATTTTAGATTTGACATCTTGGATATTGGCAGCGATATCTGCATCAAGATTAGGGATCTGATTTTCACTTGCGTCGGTAGACATATTCAAGGATGAAAACGATGAACTAAGATGCGTAGCGTGCTTGTTGTGGTGAATCGATGACGATCTGATTTGCGATTGGATTCTGTTTGAGTTCGGCTTAAGATGTTGCTGGAAAGCTGCAGAAAAGCGAACGTGTTTGCTGAAGGAAATTAGAAGAGCTGTCGGTAAGATCTTCATTGGCGTTCGTTTTGAAAACGATTTTTATGAGGCAAGATGTGAGCGGAACACAGCGTTTTATGTTCTTGAAAAACTTTGTTTTCAATCTATTCCCAACCGGACACCGGACAGGACCACAAACCACAAAACGTTACACGTTACATACAACATACAATACAATACAATACAATATACAATCATTAGAGATATACAACAATACATACGGTATATTCAAAACCGAAGACTTCCAAGTACACTATGAACCTAGCAGCAAGGTCCTGCATCTGTATTTCAACTTTATTCCATGTGGCCTTACTTATAGTTTATGTAAATGGCTCAACACCATTCTGGCATAACATCAGAACTGAAACAAAACGATCTACGAACCGTCCATTCTTACCAGTCGCGTTTGCAGGGTTTGGAGGAGGTGGGAAAAGTTCCAAAACAAAAGGCAAGAAAAAGGTAAATTCTAAAAACAGCAGTTCTACGAAACAGCATAACCTTTTTACCCCTCAGGGTCGCATGGAACATATTCAACAAAGAATCGCTGAAGCAGATATATCTTCTATAGCAAAATTGAAACTCACTAGCACAAAAAGTGGAGAAGAAGATCAATTTCATCTCGATATCGATCCCAATGCCATTGCTGTCGTTGATAACTTTCTAGGTGAAGATTTGATCAAATCGATGAGAAATGAGGCAGAATCCTTGCTGCCTAAAATGGTTCCTTCCATGTCCACTAAATGGGACGAAGAGACACAAACAGTCATACCATATGAAAAATTTGGTGTATTATCTACTCAAATTGAAGGAGGAACTGTTGGATATCAAGCGTCTCCGCGATTAGTGGAGTATATCGTCACACTAACGACGCACCTGACGTTTAAACTTAACCAGATTCTGCCGGATGCATACCATCTTTCGAGCTCCGAACAAACCAATAAATTAGCTGTTTGTCTTGGTGATGGTTCATATTATGATAAACATATTGATAATTTAGGTGGAACAAATGATGCAGGTGATAGAAGAAAGCTCACAGCACTGTTGTACCTACAACCTCCTGGATCGCATGATGGACAACCCTCCTTTCCAAATGAAAGTGTGGAAGATGACGCCCGAGGAGGATATTTTAGGGCTTATGACGTTCCAGAGGTTGGAGATGTTACTTGCATTGCACCCAGGGGAGATCGACTCATAATGTTTTGGTCTGATTCACTTGTACATGATGTTTCACCAAGCTATTCTCCCAATGGTGACTCTGATAAAAGATGGGCACTAACGATATGGTTTATTGCTGACAAAGATAAAGGTATTATCAAACCCACAGATGCAGTAGTTGAAAAACGACACTTTACTAATGGAATTGGGAAAGGGTAGGCGATCTGAAACCTAAGTTGCCAAAAAATAATTCTTATATAAACATCTTATGTGCATTTTTGTGGGATTATGATATATGAATGCAAGCATGCATTTGCAAGATGGAACATCCTATTCGATGTGCATGACCTAAGTATGAAAAATGTGTGCTTCACCCTGCACTCGTTTGAAATGTGGAATATCACTCATCATGACCGGCAATGATATCTTCAATCCTATGAATGGCATCGTGTGCAGCAACCTCAGCTATAGCAGACTTGGAAGGAGGTACCATCTTTCTCTCAAAGTGAGTACAGCGATCCATAAAGTCATCGTAGGCTACGAAAACTTCATCTGAACTTGACTTTCTTGCTTTCAGGGCAGTCTTGGATTTGGTATTCATTATGTCATAAGCCAACATAAGAGCACTAATATATCTAAATTAATGAGATACATGCAATCAAATATGAATGACATCATTCAGAATATGGAAACTCACGCTTCTTCAGCAGCTGCTTCCATGCCCGAATCAGAACAATGCATAGCGTCAATGATCGTTGATTTTCTAGCGGCATCAAAATCATCAAAAACGGCAGCTAGTAGAAACCTAGGCTTTCTGGGAGCATTCGTGATGAATCCAAACGTAGAATTGGAAATTGATAGTAGAATTAGAAGGGTGATTTTCATTAGAAGACTTATGTGTTGTATATTTGTAAAATGCTGATGTTTTTCTGTCCTCTTTGGATGTTCTCGTGTCAAAGCTGTGATTGATTATTATTCTGATTAGAGTCTTTTAGTCATCAGCCATCAAGATAATTTGAAAAAATGCTCAGTGCACAAAATAGCTGTTTTCTATGAAAAAAGGGAACGAAATCTTGAACATATTCATGTCGACTTCTGTTTTCACATCAAGAGGTACTCGACGATCACAATTAATCGTTTCCAGTTGTGAAAAATGGTTCAACTTTTCGCTTCGCCAACTTTAAAGCGCTTTTGCGCTCCAAGATGCTCCATGGCTTACCTATTCTCAATCGCATCTTCAGCGCTGATGATTATACTCCCGTATTTGCTCTGCTTAAATCTAGGAGAAACACACCCAACAGTCGTTTGGTTACGTCGAGAATCGTACCGTGAGCAACCACACGTTCACTTCAATTACAAGGCCATTTTAATGGTTCAGGCTACAGACACGGATACTGAAGAGGAACACCAAATTTTTTTTTCATCCATTCGAGATTTAAACGAGCATTCGAATAACTTTCGTCCTGCTTCGATTTCTTGCACTGAACATGATTATAATCTTGACGGTGTTATAGACCGTATCCACATTAGCGGTCGGTTACAATTGAAAAGAGAAGTAGTGAAAAGTCTACAGATCGTGGTGTTTGTTGATTACTCGCTGAAACGACATGTTAAAATAGAAATGGAATCAATAATATTCTTAGACTATCACGGAAGTTATCCAGGGTCACACTTAAGTTTGACTGGTGATTTGATATTGAGACAGAATCATCCACTGAGAATCAACGATAAATCATTTGATATCTACGATGAAAATCTTCTTGATTTTGGTCCTTCACAATCATCTTTATCAGATAGTGACAAGGTTCGACGTATTTTGAACTCGTTTCAAAATAGAGATGTGGCAACCGACTTTCATAAACGGTTCTCTTTGTGGACACCTCTCAAAGAGCAAGATACATCGAATTCATTCGATTTGGATTTGAATATTGATATACCGAAATTACAACCAGTTGTCTTCATCCCTACATTTTATGAGGTATTGATGGACTTTTGGATAAGATATCTCTCTATATTGATTATTTTTATAGTATTATTGCGGATGTTGTCTCAGTACTTGTACGAGAATCGCATTTTACGTTCGAACTTTCGTTACGATAAAGGAATATAATATTTACGTTTGACGAGTAGATTCGCGAAGAGTCGATAACCTCTGCTTCGTTTTTATATAAATGCTAACATTATATGCTAGTCAAACGGTTTCTGATATAGTAAAGGTTCTTACGTCCTTTCTTACTATACTCCCTCTTCAGCGAACTTTCACCTTCTCTTAACCATGAAAGAGGATCAGGACCAATCAAGCTTTCAAGGTCTTCTTGTTCTTCCGCTTCATTTTGCCGATATAGTAATCTAAGCTTACTTAAACTCTTCTCGGCAGGAGGGAATCCATGCTTACTGATGCATTCCTTGAGCGCCTCGATCGCATTTGTAATATCACCATGGTTACCATAATATTCAACAAGAGAACCATAGGACAAAAGATCAAGATGTCTACCTTTAGAGTCGACTTTCTCAGCTTTAAATTGAAGTGCCTCCGATATCCTCTTCTTCTCTATTAGCATTTGAAAAATGGTTCTTTCATTGACAGGAGTTGGATTCTTTGTTCATTGAAACACAGCAAAAAAGTTAGGGGGGCAAGTTAAACGTGATAGTATTTTCTGGATCGAAAAGCAAAAATGCTTACCTTGATCTCATTTTTATAGAAATCCAGAGCTTCGAATGGATTCTTTCCTTTAGCATACACCTGAAGCATTGACTGTTTCATATGATCATTCAAAACTCCTTCCATTTCCGCCTTATTTACCACGGTTCTAGCATCTTTAACATTTTTCTGAATCAACCAGTCTCGAGTGATATTTTCTGGCATATTTTCACGTAGAAGCGGTACCAAGCGTAACATAGATGGCATTCCTAGATTGCGTTTGAATTCAGATCGCACCTTTTCGATTCGGGTGGATGGGAGACCGTACAGTACAACATCAAGATCGTCTTTGAATTCAATCTCATAATCCGACTGCGCAAGAGAAGAAGAAATATTCTCATATTCAGCTTCAATAACATCAAGTTCGGATGTTGTCTTCTCAGAAATCTCATTTTCTGGTACCGAGTGATTGTCATAGACATTGTTCTCGCTGTCATACCCGTCATCAATAATATCGTCGAGATCCAATTCTTTCATCATTTGTCGTACTTCATCGGATTTTTCGAATCCACCAACACGAGCAGTTTGCAGATCTTTATCTTGCTCATTTACCGCTTTTTCTCCCTCAAAGTAATATGAATCTACATATGGTTCGTCGATGATTTCTGTGTTATTATCATCATCAGTTTCAAATAGATCATCTTTATCCTCAACAAACAAACGGTATAACATGGGATCAAGTTCATCAATTCTATTATCTTCAGTATCCTCAAGAAGACCCATAAACGTTTTTCTTCTGAGTCGCTTTCCCATCTTTTCAACGTCTTCATCATCCCACACCATGGAACTCAGACCAGATTGAGTTCCATCCATTCCAGGTATAGATTTATCTACATATTTTGGTATGTATCGTTGCTGAATCATTCGCAAAGAATTTTCACAGAGGTAGCCTTTATTTTCTCTGCCAGCCCAAATACTCCCAAGACCTTTCGATGCTATGGCGCTAGCATTAGCTTGAAGTAGTGCATTGAGTATTCGTGTATCTTTTTTCCATGGTCGATAATCAGAAGGCAAAAACTCTGACGAAGAATTTCTAGAAACCAGTGCCATTTCATACCCCTTCCCTAAATCTTGAGTGACTAATGCATCTTGACTTTCAAAGGAACTTGCATTCAACATAGGCAGTTGGTATTTAGATTCTTTGCCTTGCAATTGAAGCAAATGTTCTGGACCTCCGATTGTTCTTAAATGCTCTAATTGTCGAACCTGATGTGCAAGGTAGATTGCTTTTGCCGTAGCAGCGTCACCCGCTGTACCAACACACATCATTAGCGCCGCAATATAACCATCATCTTGTTCTACTTGAGCCTGCTCGGCCAGGACTACTAAACGTCTTGCCATTTTACCATGATGAGCGGTGATCTGTTCCCTCCTCTTATTCTTTTTACTTTTTCCACCTTCAAATCTTAGAGCATTCGCATGTGATCTAGCAACAGCTTTGAGCGCGCTTGTAAATATAAGTGTGGTTGGTTTAATTTGGTTCAGTTGCATTTCTTCGATTAAATTCATAGCTTGTTCAGGAAGTCCACGAGCGGCCATGATTCTAATAATGGCGCCGTAGGACAAAACATCTGGTTCTAGACCAATAATCTTTAATTCCTTCCATCTATTCCAAGCAAGTTCACCAGCTTCTTTCTTTATTGGTCTTGGGGTAGCAGCATTATTAACTAGTTTGTAGCAAGCAGCAAGAACCGATGTGAATGCAGGAAGCGAAGGATCAATTCCTTCATATCTCATCTCACTGAAGGCACTATCTGCCCCGCGAAAATCTCCTTGTTTAGCATAGATATCAATAAGAATAGAATAAATGTAAGCATCAATGTTCACTTTGTTCTCATGCATCATCTTCATTATACGTCGAGCTTCAGTTGGAGATGCAGCACAAAGCATCAAAGAAGAATACGTCTTGCTACCAAACAAGCTCGTAGGTACCTTGGCTTCAGTTATTAAATGTCTCAATGCATTAACAATTCCAATTTTCTTTGTTCTTGTTGAATTCTTATCACGATAAGATCTGATAAGTAGGGATATTTGAGCATCTGTGGGGAGAGGCGGCTCTGATAACGCATCCAACTGTTCCTTGTTATCACCGCAAGAAGCAACAAGTTGTATATGATTGTTGTACTCTTGCATCATTTCTGAAACTCGTTTAAGATGTTTTTCATGTTGATTACCAATGTACAAAGGTTTCGGCGTCGGAGTGGAAGAAAGATGAGCAGAATTACCGATTAAATCATCCACCAAAGCATTTCCATAGTCGTAGTCTATATGATTTTCATCATCCAAAGGAACTATCCCCCGAGCACGATCTACCAAATGTTGAAATTCATTCTCAATGTATTCTCTCCTAGGTCCAGCTTTAGCCCCTGGTTTTGAATGTCTTTCAACCTTGTATTGATGTTCTTCGCGCTTTCGTTTATGATATCTCTTCTTCTGTTTGCTTGTAGGAGGCCGAACTTTATAAAATGCTTTATTCCCATCCTTTCGTCCCATATATCTCTGTTGTTGCAGTTGATGCATCAGATCATTGGTAAAATGGAACGTTTGATCCTGACACCTACTAGATAGATGTTGACAAAATGAAGAAGATAGTGCATGAAATGATCGTGAATGAACATTGGTTGTAGCCACATTCGTCGCTCTATTGGCTACAGTCTTGATTGCTTTAGAAAGCATGGTAAATTATGAACAGAATCAAATCTTGCCAACAATCCCTTTCGAAGTCAGGTTTGTTTTGAGTTCAACACTCCGACGGCCGACGGCGAGAAGCCAAATCAAAATCCATCTCTTTATTTCTTTGGTTGGTTGACGGTTGGCGTGCGTACGACCCACCGATAGCTCGACTTAGAAGTTCAATAATATGATAATGACACCTTGAAACGTCACAGCCTGCTGGAAAAAGGTTTTTCATCTCTTCAACTTGTCAATAAAACCTTCAAAGATTCTAATACATTAGTATCTACGATGAAACTCCGCACAGCACTATCGATCGTTCTGTTAGGAACTACATCTCCTGTAGGAAGTGCATTTGCTAGCTCAAATCGTAAGGGATTCATCACATCTTCAACCTACAGTAGGTCTACGAGTAGTAGCAGTCCAGGAAAATACCACAAACAAGCGAATGCATTTCTATCAAATCGTGGAGGGGCTTCCAATATTGATAGTTCTATCTCCGCAGTTACAAAGGAAACTTCATCGACTGATGCAGCAGTGACATCCTTCATTTCGCAAGAAAATTGGGAACTTTTATCACCTCGTGGTCAAACGGCTTTGGCAAATTTGATTAAAGGAGATGTTGGTATCGGTGCGCAAGAACATGTGTATGCTAACTGGCCAGACAGAGGAACTGACGACGAAGGAAAGATTAAGCTTGCAGAGCAGGTAAGGAATGCTCGATTTTCACATTTTGTGTTAATGTTAACCATCAAATTGGATTTGGGTATCTAACCGTTTGCTTTCTCAGCTGGCAGATCTTGATGCTTCTTATCCTGGTGGTCTCAACGCATATCTTACCAAAGCAAGAAAACTTCTGAAAGAGTCTGCTGAAGGGACAAACCCATTTTCTGAATTCGAGGCATCCATTCCCTCTGGAGAATCCCTATCATACGACTCTCCAACTCCTGATGGTCACACTGGCATGACATTTACTGAAGCAGAACAAATGGGACTTACTGGGATTAGCCATGTTGCATTTGTATTGGTAGCTGGAGGACTTGGTGAGCGACTAGGTTACTCTGGAATCAAACTCAGCCTTGAAACAAATCTCTTGACCAACAAATGCTATCTTGAGATTTATGTCAAATATATTCAAGCTATGCAGCACATGGCAGAACTTAAAACCGGAGAAAAGAATATTAAAATACCTCTTGTCATCATGACAAGTGGGGATACGGATCCAATGACAAGGAAATTATTGGAGGATAACAATAATTTTGGAATGGATGATGGGCAAATTCATATTGTTTGCCAGGATAAGGTTGCTGCACTCAAAGATTCTTTGGCTGGATTAAATATGCAGGATCGATGGACTGTAGAGACTAAACCACATGGACATGGAGACGTGCATCACTTGCTTTACAGGGAAGGATTCATTGATAAGTGGGAAAAAGAGGGACGAAAACATGTCATCTTCCTCCAAGATACCAACGCTCTTGTAATCAACAGTATTCTTCCTACACTGGGTGTCAGTATTGCTAAAGGTTTTGATATGAATAGTATTTGTATTCCTAGATTAGCCGGAGAAGCTGCCGGTGCCATTACTCGTTTGGAGTAAGTTGACGACTTTTTTGAAACAAAGAATCGTTTATTGTGACATCACTGACCATTTCTTTCCTCTCTTAATATAGACACGAGAGTGACCCACAAAAGAGCCTCACAATCAATGTGGAATACAATCAACTCGATCCTCTTCTAAAAGGACAAGGTGACCGTAAGGGCGACGTCGCTGATCCCAAAACAGGGTTCTCTCCCTACCCCGGAAACGCCAATAATATTGTGATCAGCTTAGATGCTTACGCAAAGACTTTACGCGGAGAAGATCAAGGAGTTGTTGTAGAATTTGTGAATCCCAAGTACAAGGATGCTACCAGAACGGATTTCAAGAAAGCTACGAGATTGGAATGCATGATGCAAGACATACCAAAGTTGTTCCAAAAAGAGCTTGGAAGTAATGTTAACATTGGTTTTACCATGTTTGATAGATGGTTCACTTTCAGTCCTGCGAAAAATTCTTTGGAGTCAGGTATTGAAGCTGTTGCGGCTGGAAGTATAGCACCAGGAACTATGTCTTCAGCAGAATCAGACAAGTATATTCAAAACCAACGTAAGCTTAAGCACGCAGGAATGGATGTTCCGGTAACTGAAGAAAAAGATCTTGTTAAGATTGGAGGCATCCCAGTAACTCCTGGTCCGAGAATTATTCTTTGTCCTGGTTTTGCAATCACGCAAGAAGAGGTGGTGAAGAAAATCAAAGGAGGAAAGATCACGCAACGATCCACTCTTGTTTTAGAAGGACAAGGCTTAACAGTCAAAGACTTGGATCTGGACGGTTCACTTGTCATCCGTGCCGCTCCTCATTGTGAAGTCGAAGTTGATGGACTAGTGGTTAGGAATGACGGCTGTGTATTGGAAGAAATTCCCGAAGGTGCTGATGTTGAGGAGGCTGTCGCTATCCGTGGATACACTATGCACAAGAAGAAAGTAAAAGAAATCATTATTACTCAGCCAGGAAAGTACAAAGTTGGTCCCGATGGTGAAGTTCATCAACTTCCATAAGAATAAAATTATATCCATAATGCATTTGATGCCCTGTTTTTGAAAATAATATAGATTTGGAATTGTGATCATCATTCGTATTTTGAATTTATGAAGTATTTCACCGTGCCGAATTGGGGTTGCTAAGTAATTGCGCCAAAAAGCACAAATGCAAGCGACGGGGAAAATCGAAAACAACGCAGACTCTTATTTATTCTTGTGTTGTTGTGATTAGTGTCATCGTCAAGAAGACGGAGAAAAATACAATCTTCAACCGAATTTACTGCTGTTTAAGATCATTATTAGCATGAGTCGAATACTATCACTGAGAAATACAACTAAATTCGCTCGAGGGAATAATCCATCATGGATGAATCAGAGCAACATCAGAACTACACGACACAATACAGATGCACTCAAGAACTTTAGATCACGACGCTTATCCTGTTCGAATCCCAATCACAGAGATCGTCAGTTAATCTCTGAGCAATTAACACTTTCACGCGGTGGTCCCATTAGCACATACAACCCTTTTACAGACTTTTCGAAGTGGCTCATGACCAAAGTACCTAAAGGTGAGCGAATGGACCTAAGTCATATGTTGATCACGAAATACGCATTTATATTCAAATCATATCATTCTTATCTTCTTCATAAATACTCTATAGGTTTTGAAAATTTCTTTCCTAAGGGCAAAGGACCACAGCAAGCCAAACCAAAATCAACAAATGCTTCTGCATCATCCAAGAAAGATAAAGAAAACCCATTTGATCATTTGAAATCGAAAAAGACGTCAGGCGGAGGAAATAAAAAACCAAACTCTAATGATGAACAATCACAAGCACTAACTGCCGGGGCGCTTCTCCTAGCGATACTTGCAGTGCGTTCCATTCTGGAAGAAGATGGTATGGGAAATGGACGGGAGATCACCTGGTCTGATTTTTATAATTTCATGCTAGAACCCGGGGACGTAGAAAAAATCGTTGTGATTAATAATAAGACGGCAAGAGTCTTTCTTAAACCTGGCTCACCTGGTGTTCCCTTACGAACAAATGCAGCAACTGGTATCAATCTAGGTTCATCTTCTACCGCCAACGCACAGCGCCAGAGGAAGAAAAGTGTAGATGATTTTGATGATGAAACGGTCATGGACATGGGCAGCAGCTCATCGATCACAAGTGATGGAAGTGGAATGGATTCATCATCTTCCCCTTCTCGTGGTTCGCTTTCTCATCGTCAACTAGTTTATCACTTTCATATTGGTAGTGTGGAGTCCTTTGAGGAAAAACTTACTCATTCACAAAAAGAATTAGGAATTTCACCAAGAAACTTCGTACCCGTGCAGTATGCAAATGAGACGAACTGGGGCCTTGAGCTTGTCAAATCTGCTCCTGCATTAATGATGGTTGGATTGATGGTATATATGATGCGAGGAATGGGTGCCGCTGGAGGTGGAGGGGGTGGAAGAGGTGGAATGGGAGGTATTTTCCAAGTTGGGAAAAGTAATGCGAAGAAGATTAATAAGGAAGATGTAAATGTCACTTTCAAGGATGTAGCTGGATGTCAAGAAGCTAAAAAAGAAGTTATGGAGTTTGTAGATTTCCTTAAAGATTCAAGCCGGTTCACCAAGTTGGGAGCCAAAATTCCCAAAGGAGCACTATTGTGTGGTCCTCCTGGAACTGGTAAAACGTTGTTGGCTAAAGCGGTAGCTGGAGAGGCAGGGGTACCCTTTTTTTCTATTTCCGGTAGTGACTTTATTGAGGTGAGTTCTATTCAAAAGTCTGGTTGACACGAAAAGTCATTCACGTACAAATGACTCACATTAACATATTTTTTTAATTTAGATGTTTGTCGGAGTTGGACCTAGTCGAGTGCGTGATCTTTTCAAAGATGCAAGAGCAGAAGCACCATGTATTATATTTATAGATGAAATCGACGCAGTAGGAAGAAAGAGAGGCCGTGGTAACATGTCTGGAGGAAATGACGAGCGTGAAAATACTCTAAACCAGTTACTAGTTGAAATGGATGGTTTCAACCCATCCACCGGTGTCGTTGTTCTTGCCGGTACAAATCGTGTGGATATTTTAGATGATGCACTCACGCGCCCTGGTCGTTTTGACAGACAAATACAAGTTGACAAACCAGATCTACAGGGTCGTAGGGAGATATTCATGGTTCATTTACAAGGAATTAAATTAGATGGCGACCCTGAAGAATTTGCAGGAAGACTTGCTGGTCTTACACCTGGCTTTTCCGGAGCTGACATCGCAAACATTTGTAATGAAGCAGCCATCGTTGCCGCTCGTAGAAAAGGCGAATCAGTGACCGTTGACGATTTCGAAAAGGCAACAGATAGGATTATCGGTGGCCTTGAGAGTAACAAAATTATGAGCAAAGAGGAACGCGGTATTGTTGCCCATCACGAGGCTGGTCATGCTGTTGCTGGATGGTTCCTGGAACACGCTGATCCTTTGCTGAAGGTTACCATCATCCCAAGGAGCAGTGGGGCGCTTGGATACGCACAGTACCTTCCAAAGGAAGTCTTCCTTCGAACTGAAGAGCAAATAATGCACATTGTCATGATGGCTCTTGCCGGTCGTGCTGCAGAAGAGGTATTCTTTGGAAAAGTGACGACGGGTGCCTCGGATGACTTACGCCGTGTCACAGAACTTGTATATAGTACGATTCAGATTTATGGTATGAATTCAAGAGTCGGCCAGCTTGCATTTCCCAAAGATCCAAATTCATTTGACAAGCCTTACTCTGATTCTACTGCAGAAGCAATGGATGACGAGGCTAGACGAATCGTCGACGAAGCGTACGCGGCCACCTTAAAGATGATAACAGAGAAGAAAGATCAGGTAGAAGCTGTTGCCAATCTCTTATTAGCAAAAGAAACAATAACTCACGATGATATGATTGATATTATAGGACCTCGTCCATTCACCGGCAACGAGGCTTATCAAGAGTTTGTAAGTAAGCGTTATGGAGATAAGAAGTTCGCAGACGCGAAGAAAGCCAGAGAGGATGCTGCTGCTGCAAAGGATGTAGACGAGGATTCGAACAATCCTGATGATACTGGGGGATTAACTCCCGGCTTAGCATTTAAAGTATAAAGATTTGTATACATATATCTAACAGGAAACAGGAGCTGATTTATGGTATCTTTTCTAAGCACTGAGTCGGAAATATCCCAATTCGAACCTCGTCATTTTCTTTCTTTACACACATGTTGTACATACCATCTGGACCGACTCGTTCTTTTAAGACTGAAACTCTATCTCCGACGACAGCTCCTTTCAAGCATTGACTTCCATCAAATAGTTTAGGAACACGTCTTACGATGCATTCAAATAGTACTGGTTGTTTCAGTAGCTCTTCAGTATCATTTTGAACCAGATACTCATCCCTTCGAATCACTGATTGTAAATTATTCATAACCATTTGGTGCTGTGATTTTTGTTGTTGTTGAAGGAAATAATCAATACCCAACAACGCTATGATGGATCCTCCAATTAGAATTTCCGGTGTTCCGTTATTTCGCCAGTTATTGGGTTTGTTCTGATTAGAAGAGGAGGTGGCCATTGATCGATAGAACGATGCCCCCTTTCTCCTGTTCTGTTTTAGAATGTTAGGTAATAAACTGTACATCTGATGCAATCGTTTCAACGACTTATTGCAAGAATCTGTATCTACTTCTTTTACTCGGTATGATGCTTGATGCTTCGTTGCTCGTTGCTTGTTGCTTTTTTGGACCAAGCTCCAAAAGCTCTCATGTATTTGACCAAGTGACAACCCTAAAAATATTTGGACACATGAAATGAGTTCTGATGTCTGATGTCCGATCCAATAGATGTTCTCAAACACACTATTCATTCATATATTGTTATTAAAAAGTTACAGAAAACATACATAGTGTTGAACACCATCATGTCACTGAAATCATTTAATGGCAGAATCTACTCTGGGTTACTTCATAAAAGTCGGACATTGGCATGGACGACCATACACCAAAAGTATTTTTCAACGACAAGCATCACAAAGCAAAATCGTGTACATTTCCATGTGAACACTGATGATGCAATCGGTATCTTAACTCTAAATGCTCCGAAGCAAAAGAATGCTCTTACGATTGAAATGGCATCTGAATTCCAATCCCTAATATTTTCCATAAAAGATGATCTCACTCACAATAGATTGCACATTAATAGTATTATTCTGAAGGGAGCAGATGGGAATTTCAGTTCAGGTGGAGATCTTACATGGTTAAAGTCACTGCGTCATAATCCAGTGCACATCAACGCAGACATTATGTACAATTTCTATAATTCGTTCTTATGCATTCGACAACTGCCCATCCCAATCATTTCCGTCATTGAAGGATACGCTGTCGGTGCTGGAGCTTGTTTGGCGATTGCTACAGATTTGAGAATCATGTCTTCACAAGCGAAAATAGGATTCAATTTTGTAAAAATAGGTATATCGTCAGGAATGGGTGGATCTCATCTTCTTCCTATTGCCGTCGGTGAAACCAAAGCTATGGACATTTTACTGAGAGGTAAAGTGTTGACTGGGAAAGAAGCCTATGATATGGGAATGGTGCATGAAATTTACGACGAAACAGGAGAAACATTGTTTGATCGTGGTGTAGAGTTGGCAAAGGAACTGAATTCAATGCACCCTGTGGCAATGAGAAATATGGTTCAGACTATGAGGATTCGAGAAGACAATATGGGATCTGGAATAGACACTGCTTTGAGACGAGAAGCACACATTCAGAGCCTTTGTTATGCAAGAGACGATTGGGGGGAAGGGCTAAATGCTGCAATAGAAAGGAGAAATCCCTCATTCGACAGCTATCACCATCCAAGGGATGCTGGTTTGTAATTTTTTATAAAAAAAAATGTACAAATGCTACTTTTGAGACAGTTAAAAATGAATGTGTCTTCAACGCTCTAGAATCTTTGTAGATTCGTATGTGTTGCTGCAATATGATTATGATCGAGCACTGTGTATTGTTCGGTCATCTCGATTGATTCCTTCTCGATCGCATTGGTCTCCGTCATTTTGTTGTCATGTAACAGGTAACAGGTATCTCCATCGTTGATCGTTGAACTGTTCACTCTCATAGACTTTATACTTCATTTCAAACATTTGACTGTCAAATGTACTTATTATGGATCCTACTTATGATGATAGACCTACATCACAGGTGAAACTGAAGTTATTAGACTTTCTGAAACAATCCGGGTGCGCAACAACAAGCGCGAAAGGAAAGCGACTGATACGCGATAACATAGTTTTGGTGAATGGCGTCAGATGCAAGAATGCTTCTCAACTCGTGATTCCCTCCCAGGTAACAATATTATTAAACTCCCATGCGTTGAATCAGTCGATTGGAAACGATGTTCCAATTCTGATTGTATATCACAAGCCCTGTGGTATGATTTGTACTACCTCTCCTACCGAAAATTTCGCAATCACTTTGAGTCAAGTTTACAACTCGAAAGAGCCGATACCAACACACTTCAAACCCGTTGGAAGATTAGATCAGCACAGTCATGGATTACTTCTCTTCTCATCAGATGGAAGACTCACATCATCATTACTTTCACCAAGAACTAGCATTGAAAGGACATATGAAATCATCGTTCAGGGTGATGTTGGTCGACCCGATAGCTCTTTTTACGATAGCATCATAGAGAAAGTCCAGAAGGGGGTAGAATCAGATTTTGGATTCTATCAAGGCAAAATTAATAATATGCAAAGAGATATTCCTAAAAGCTACGCACATCAAGGTTGTGGATTTAATTGTGGTGGAGAGAGAAGTGATGTTCAAAGTGAAAGAATACATGATATGAATATTGATTCATCCGTATTATCATTGATTACTGTGACAGTAGTTGAGGGTAAAAAACGAATGGTGCGAAGATTGTTTGCTGCACTCGGATTATTTGTTGTTGATCTGAAGAGAACGAGTTACGGAATCGTTAAACTTGGAGATTTAGAATGTGGTAAATGGAGATATGCTTTTGAACCCGAGCATCATTACGCCATTCATACCATCGAAAAATGGGAATCCAGAGGCTCTGGTTGGTCATAAAAATAGGTTTAATTAGATTCTATCACCCAATCATCGAGAGACGTTCCTTTGACGACGCATCTGTATTCTCGATCGCGTTGATTATGATGAGAATCAATTCCTGATTTAGTTTGAGCATTGCGAAGACAGATTTCATGCTGATACAGCTCTATCAACTTAATAATGATGTTATGAACAAAGCTGAAGTAGTTGGAAAAGTTGTGTAGAGGATCATTTGGTGCAACAGTTCCACTAAAAATGCTATAACTGAATGCTCCAATGAATTCATCCTTTTCGAACAAACATCCCTCTTGTTCATATATGCTATAAATGACTTTGACATAATCTTCAAACAGCGCTTGAACAATTTTGGTTGATCGTTGAATGCTACATTCTAGAGATGCGGTACATAGATGTTGCTTATCTTTCAGTAATATCACCATTGATATGTTTGTATCGATATCCTCGGTGAGAGCTGTTAACGTATCATACAAAATCTCCAACAACAATATTTCTTCTAAAGAGGCTTTCGAAACGGGATCATAATTCCAGCGTTTGAAGTCGTCCACAGAGTCACATACACAGTTATCAAGATCTTTCAAATAGTCCAGATTCCGTTCTAGTGCACCTGATTGCCAAAAATCATCTTGAGGTCCGTTTGCAAACGCGTCTGTCATTATACAATCACATTCAATATCATTTCTTTCGTCTTCAAATTGATGAAAACTATACCATTTCCCACTTTGGACCAAGTGGCACCAAACAAAACATATCGGTCTATCCTCCGCTTCAATTGGGGGCAAAATTGTCAGTTTTGATGCTTGAATAACGGCGCCATAGTTATTCGGTAAAATAAAGATGGTATACTCGTAGGTATGTAATTCGTCGATATCTTTGTAAAATTGAAATTTCATTGGTAGCACATCGGGAACAAGGACTGCCTCAAATACAGAATTACGTGTTGAAATGGATTGATGATATCCTTCGGATGTATTAATTGTCTCTTCTTCTCCATAATTTGTTAAAAGTGGATATGAATTCGTATCGGACTTGACTCGCTTTTGTCGCTTAATGTTTTCACCTGAGGTCTTACTGTCATCTTGATTTGAATAACTGTATGGTACATAGTCCTCACTAAAAAATGGATGTGTAGAAAGAATGCCTTTTCAAACAATAAGGATTGGAAAACATTTGAGAGAGAACCTGTGTGAAAGTGAAACATGCACAAATGTATTCTCTTACCCCTAGCGAACCCACGATGCTGAGGATTCTTGTTTAGTAATTGATGAAGTAAGTAATTCCCACTTTGACTTATCAATATGTTACTTGGAAGGACTAATTTTCCTTCCACAACTTCTTTCATCGCATTCTTGATGATATGAAATCTCTCTTTATCTTTCTGAAATGATTCTGGCTTCGACGGTTTCGACGAAATGAATGGAAACCGCCCCACAAGCATCAGATACTGAATGACTCCAGTGCTCCATAAATCAGCTGGCTGTCCGTACCCTACTACACTTTGATACTTATCAACGATTCCAAGTTTAGAACGAGATCGTGTTTGCTTACCAGTCATAAATACTTCTGGTGCCATGGTGGCAAGTGTACCACACAGTCCATTTTGCCCATTATTCCAATCATCGTCATCCTTCATTTTTACTGCAAGACCAAAATCACTTAACTTGAGGACACAATCCATCAAAGAAAATCTTTGTCTGTCGACAAAAGCTTTAGAATTAGAAGCCGCGAGAAGTATATTTTCCGGCTTAATGTCTCGATGAACAATTGCATGCGCGTGAATCATAGATAAGGCACGAAATAGCTGTCTTAACGCAAATCTTACTTCTTCCTCCGGTAGAAAGGTAAATCGATTCTGTCCAGTTTTACCGCAAATCGTATCATCTCGAACTCGTTTTAGGTACTGCTGTAAAGTTCCTAATTCGCAATATTCCAATACGATTGCATGTACTAGTTTCGATGCAGACGAAATGTCATTGGTATTGTACTCGAACGACTCCAAAACCTTTACGATATGTGGGTGATTATATGAAGATATCAAAGTGTGAATGTCAATTTCTTTTCGAACCATGTTTTTGAAACTCGCAGATTTATGGCTTTTATCGCATTTGTTGTTGTTTGATGAATCATTAGCATTCGAACATTCGTTAGTAATAATAGTAGTGGTTGTTGTAGTTGACCTTTGTTTTAAAATTTTGATTGCTACGATGGAACCATTTGACCTTTGTTTTACGCAAAACACCGAGGAAAATGCTCCACTCCCTAAAATGCTTTGAACTTGAAACCTTGAGGTGAATTCTGGGCAAGTTATTTCGCTCTTGATCATTGACGAGATTGGTTCGAATGGGAAATGATCCATTTGAGTGAAAACTGGATTTTTTTATTTTCGAAATTGTTGTTAGTTTATCGGTATCGATTGTAGTCTACGAGTACCTGGCAGCCACCGAAAAACGAAAAACGTACATCAAAAAGATCAAACATCAGGTACGAGTAGATAAAGAAAGGTTGAACAATACAGATAATTCCAAGAAAGTCGCAATACAAAATGAAGCTGTTATCAATAATATCAATAGTTCCTTTTTTAAAACTCGCTGGAGGGTTCTCTATGTCTGGTAAATCCTCTTTTGGATCACTGACAATCCCTGAGTTGAAGGATATTCTGCGAACTCGTGGTTTGGCAGTATCTGGAAATAAATCGGAGCTTGTGGAACGTCTAATCAAACACGACGAATCAGATAGCACCGAAGAGTTGACAGATTCATCAGATAATTGGGATGCACCCTCATTCAATAAGTTGGGTATTTATGCTCCTTTACTTGAAAGTATCGAAGCTCAAGGTTGGTATATCCCAACTCCAATTCAACAACTATGTATTCCTGAGATCTTATCTCGTTTCAAAGATTCGCGTTCCAATGGAAGTATATGGGCTGAAGCACCCACTGGATCTGGTAAAACAGCAGCATTTGCGGTACCACTGATACAACTCATTATCGAGAACAGAAAGTCTGATCGTGAACGAATGATTGAGGAGAGAAAATCAGGTTCAACTACTACCACTAAATTCCAACGACATTTAGGCAAACGATTGCCAACTAAAAGTGATAAAGATGGAAGAAATGATGGTTTTGTTAATACTCTGATCTTAGTTCCTACTAGAGAACTGGCAATGCAAATTGGAGGGGTTATTGAAGAACTGGTGGAAGCTATGCCGACGTCTGGAAATGGAAAAGACAATGTGAGTGTTGCTGTCATCACTGGAGGAGTCCCCATGGAACCCCAAATTCAAATGTTGACGGATCGTAAACGCAACAATGAAAATGTTGATATTCTTGTTGCCACTCCAGGTCGATTAGCAGATGTTCTTTTAAGATCTACGAAAGAAGACACCGTTGAAAAGGAACTTGAGAATCGTCTGTTGCTGGCATTAGATAACATTGCTGGTAAAAAGGATGCATCACTTTCATTGGCACAGCTGGAAGAATTGAATATCAACAAGGTTTTGGCAGAAAAGGATGATGGTGGACGATCCGCCATTCAAGATGTATTACAGAACGTGCGTTATTTGGTGCTTGACGAGGCAGATAGACTACTTAGTCCAGGATTTAAGTCAGAGATGGATGAAGTATTAAAGCTCATAACTAGTACCAAATCGTTTCAGTCGCGTACCACAGAAGACATATATCGTCTCAAGACTCTCTTGTTTTCTGCTACTTTTCCAGAACAGTACGAGACTCGAATTGAAAAGGTACTTCAGTGGCTAGCTGGTCGTGATGCTCCTTCTCCTATTCGAATTTCTTGTGCTGCTGGGAGCATGACAGAAAATGATGATGAACCGAAATCCAATACACAGAAAAAACGCCAAGCTCAGATAACACAGCCTCAGCTTGTAGTGGAGGGCCCAGAGTCTACTATTCAATTACGTACCATTCGGATTGAAGAACCTGATAGAACTCAAGCTTTAAGGAAACTTCTAAACGAAAATGACTGGGATAGGGTAATAGTTTTTGTCGGCACAAGATATGCCTCAGAGCATGTCGCGAAAAAATTGCGCCGGTATAATATTTCAGCCACAGAGTTACACGGGAAGCTTGATCAAGACGCAAGAACCCGTCGTTTGAATGAGTTCAAGCAAGGCAAAGTCCGAGTTCTTATTGCAACTGATTTAGCTTCTCGCGGTCTCGATGTGGCTGGTTTGCCAGCAGTCATCAACTAAGATCTCCCTGGTTCCACAGCAGATTTTGTGCATCGAATCGGTCGTACAGGACGGGCTGGAAATAAGGGGGAGGCGATCAGTTTCGTTTCTCCTAACAATGTTTCTCATTTTGATTTGATCGAGAAAAGACACATCAAGGGTGCTGTACCCGCTAGAGAAGTATTGAAGGGTTTTGAGCCAAGAGAGGATGAGTGGGAAGTAAAACGCGCTGCCACGGTCATCTCAGTAGAAGGCGTCCAGCATTCAAGTAAAGGATTGGCTCACGATAGGATGTTTGGTGGCGTCAAAGGCCACCGTAAAAGCAAGAAAGATAAATCTCGTGAAGCTGCAGCACGAAAGGCTCAAATGACAAAAAATGAATTGTAATGTATTTTATTAAAGATTTATGTCATATCAACATATTTTTCTTATTAAGGATTAGACTGTCCCTGTTTGCTATTTTCAATAAAGCTTTTGACGATACTTAGAAATCGATCCTTTCCACTATCAAGCAAATGAACAGCATGATCAGCATCAGCTATAATACTCCATGTCCTATCGGCGCCTCGTCCTAGATTGGTAAATAAATCAGCCTGTACGCGCAAAGGAGCATATGGGTCTTTATCTCCAGCAACTACTAGAGTTGGGACGTGAACCCGAGCTGGATCTAAATTGTTAAATTGACATAGATATTTCCAATGTGCCTTATACGGATCGCTCTTCAACGCAGCTTCTGCAAATTCAACAGCAGCATCCGGTGTTATAGATCCCTCCACAGTAAAATCTTCAATAGCTGCGTTGAATGTATTTTTTATTCTCACATGTTGTTCACCATCTTCACCATTTGCAAACAACGGAACTCGAGGATATCGAACCAGGGGATCATAAATACTCCCATATAAAATCAACTTTGATACTAGCTGCGCTCGTGTCTGGGCAAACAACTGAGCAACAAGTGCTCCTTGAGACCAGCCGAGTAAAGCAGGAAGATGATTCCCATCCAAATTGTGTCTTTCTATAATCCACTTCAGTGCATATTCCACATCAGCCACACAACGGCTAGGGATAACATGATCGGTTTCATCACTGGGTGTCCCACCAAAACCACGAAAGTCCATAGCATATGGCTGCAGTCCGTTGTCATACATACTTTCCATTAGAGATCTGGAATGCTGTTTTTCAGAGGCATTCTTTCCACCTAGTAAGTGATATACTGGTACAGAAGACCATGTCCTACCGTGCAAAAGTAAAATAGGTTTTCTATTGCATTCTAAATCCACGATTTTGGATTGAATTCCGTATATTGAAAGAGGGTGACCATCTTCTGCCTCGATGCTATATGTGTCGAGTCCATTCAAAAGGTGTGGTGCGTCTTTGAACAGCGGCGTTTTTGCGATGTCCTTTGCTGTTACACCAGAAAAAAGTCGTGTGTTATATTTTGCCGGTGTTACATTTGATCTAGATGGATAACTTGGAATGGATTGAAATGCGAAGGATGTTGATACTCGAATAGCATTTCTCTTTGAAATTCTCAAACTTCGGGCTGCGAATGACATGTTGATAAAAGATGAAGCTAGGTAAAGAAATATGAAACGATAATGCATGAATGTTCAGTCAAGGGGGAGGGGATGTTCTGAACTGTTTCAAATAAGTCTCATGTATACACGAGACAAAGCAATGAATTCAATTACGTACTTGCGACTTGCGTAATTTTCTTTTTTGGCGTTTTTTCTCGAGTGGCTGAAACACACATACCAAAGTCCCAAACCCTCATGGATGTTTTCAAAAAAATGCCGCTGCTTCAAGGTAGCGCTGCATTTGATTGATTCATTGATTGATTGATTCATTCGTTCATTTTTAATCGTAAAAATGGTATATATTTTTAAATAAGGTTGTTCTATTTTAAAAATGTGGCGAAAGAGTCCTGTTAGCGAAGAAAGTAGTCATTTTGTTCATCGCCAATCAATGATCTTTCGTGATCCTTTCGTTTTCACACTCCTTTTTTTAGCTGCATTTTCAACTCTCTTGGATAAGCTTGAAATCGCAGCTGTAAGTGCTTGCTGAGCCGTTGGCATCCTTACAGCGTACACAAGTCTCCTTAATATACTAGCACTTGCACCATTTAATTCAACTATTCCCATAGAAGATATGGATGCATCTTCTCCTCCGAGAGTCAACATTTCACCAAGAGCAACATACTGAAATGGGAGCATCTTATAATTGCTACCGGAAATATTTTCCGATGAATTACAATTCATCATAGATGCATAAACGTTCCAAGCTGTATATGACGCTTGTTGCATTGCAACTGCTGCTGTAGCACCATATATCTTCTTCGACCTTGAACAATCGCCTAATGCAAAGACATTATTGCTTCCCTTCACTTGGAGGTATGGTCCTACCACAATTTTCCCCTTTGCATCACGGGGCAATTTCGAATTTAAAATTCCGTGCTGTATGTTTTTCGACATGGTACCAGCAGTCCATAGGAGTATATCTGCATCCAGCGTTTCAGTTTGTGTGATATCACAATCGACCTCCTTATGATTGTCTTGAATGATTACTTTACAACGCCCTTGTATATCTAAAGACTGATCAGATTCAGGAATCACTTCTACAACGTTTTTGTTTGTTTTGACATGAATGCCAGCAGAATTCAACCGATCTTTTCCAACCTTTTTGTTATAGTCTGTAGCATACTGTAATACCTCTTCACTACGTTGCACAATAGTGACGTTCGCACCTTTACCAACGCTCGAAAGTCTCTCTTTCATGTTCAAGGCCAGTTCAACTCCACTGTATCCTCCACCAAGAATCACTACTCGAATTTCTCTTTCTACATCACCTCCAATACTATCCAACAACGTCAATCTCTTGCGTAATTCTAAGCAATTATCCAATGTATAGAATGGAAGAGCCAAATCCTTTGCTCCTTTCACCATGTCCAAATTCACTCCTGCACCTGTGGCGATTACGAGTGAATCGTAATTTAATGTTGTTATCTTTTCTCGGTTTTTATTCTCATATATGTACACAGTATCTTCATCTTTATCAATACCGTGGACGTTTCCTTGTACAAATTTAATTCCTGTATTCGCCAGCAAAGAATCAAATGTAGGAGCTACCTCTTCTAAAGTTGCATCCCCAACGCACAATTCGTAAAGAAGAGGAAGAAATACAAATCGTTCCTTGTTATCAACTAAAGTGATGCTTGGTTTTTGATCATTTGGCCAAGGAAGTGTAGAGAGAGTCAAGGCAGTATTGAGTCCTCCGAATCCACCACCAAGAATGCATATTTCTTTTCCTGCTTTAAGACATGTTGATTTTGATGTCACTCTATCGCTTGTTGTAGCTATCCGGAACGTGTCCGTTGTTTTGGTAAGAGTGAAAGTTCTGGACAGTGTTAAAAGAGAAAATAAGATCAATGCACCATACTTATTCATATTATTGATCCCACGTTGACGAGAAGGAACAAGAGTGGTATTATTTGTGCGTTATTAGTCCTCCAAGTAGTCTTTTCTCGTTTCTGATTTCTGACTCTTTCGCCTTCGGGCTTCGGAGAAAAACGTGAAACTTGAGAACACCGCACGGTGGACGGCGGAGTAACAGGAATAACGTAAACTCTGAAACTGAAACATTAACCGGTTTCCGGTTTCGCACCTTGCATGGAACGTGTGCCAATACAAAAAACAACTATAAGGACAAACAAATACTACATTAACAATATATGTATGTGTGGTTTGTGATGCAATGAAGGTGCCTTCCAAGCACGGTCAAAGTATCGAGATGAAATAAAGACTGAGATGGTGTCCCATCCTGGACCATTTTCCCAATGTTGAGAACGAAATTCGAAAAAGCGCATGTTGATTTTCTTGTGTGAAGGATTGATATATAGTGCAACAGTATAGTTCAGAACGCTAACGCTGTATGTAAGTGTGGGTTCTAAGATGCATTGAAGGTGCCTTCCAAGCACGGTCAAAGTATCGAGATGAAATAAAGACTGAGATGGTGTCCCATCCTGGACCATTTTCCCAATGTTGAGAACGAAATTGTTTATTGTTCATGTATGTGTGGGGTATTGGCATCTTTAATGAAGATTCTTTTCATTTAGTTATTGAAGAAGGTGTTGGGGTGATCGATTTCGATGATTGATAATACTTTTGGTCGCATTTATCTATTCACTATTGAAATCTCCCTGCCTGCTGGGTGCACCGGCCACCGGCACGATAAAAAAGCGCGATCCAGTCCCATGGGTTTCCCGCGTGATTGAAATAGCCTTTCCGGGCTAAAAAGAACCGAGACAACTGAAATGAGTGTGAGGTGTTCCACTTACCAGTTACCAAGTAAGAAAGTAAGTAAGCTCCAACTTCTATTTACTTCGTGTACCAGTAACAACACACCAGCGTCCATCGTGTGCACGATTACCGATACAATTCATTAGATCAGTTACCCCGTCAGCATTCTTCTTACTTAGTAACATTCTGTTGGGTTCAGTGAAATAATTAGCAGAATGGATTTTTCCCCGGAAACTTCAACGGGAGCAAAGCCAAACAGATATCCCATCGTTCAATACATACAGCAACATAAATGGAAAAAAGTGATTAAGCTTCTCACATCAAAAGATGGAGTCAATATTCTGACAAAACGAAACGTTTCTGGACTTTCTATGCTTGGGTTTGCTGTTTCACACAAACCCCCTGTCAATGTGGTGGAGATCATGCTCAAAATGAACCCAAGTCTTATTCACCAAGCAGACTCGAATGGTCATTTACCGCTTCATATTGCATGCGCAACTGGATGCAGCTCTGATTTGATAAATATTCTTATTCAGGAAGACGGTGGAGCTGCTGTCTCGATGGCTGCCATGATCAACCAGCGATTCCCTTTGCATTACACCTGCTTGTATATTTTGAATCCTCAATGGTATGAAAATATGAAAGGTTTTTCAGACGAAAACATGCAAAGTGAGAAAGAACCATTCACAAGCGGATCATATCACAAAAAGAATATTATCAGAAGAACAAGGTCTCATCAGGAAGATTTTTTGTTGAAGTCTAAAGAATCTAGGTCCAAACCTTCGAATCATGACTCTTTTTCGGAATCTACTATCATGACATTAAAGTATGAAGAGTTTGAAGATCAATTATTAGTTCTTCAGAGGTTACTTTCTGTTGCACCACATGTTGTGAATGCCAAGGATAAATATGGATATGCACCAATTGATTACTTTCAAGATTTTTTGGCAGAGAATATGGAGGTTTCTCCCAGATGGGAACGTTGCGACATAGTGAGGTAAGTAAATATGTTGCATTATTCATATGCACCAGGGCGTCAAAACAATCGTTAATTATACACTTGGGTCGCAAACTCTAACGCTTCTTTTTCGATCAATCACAGTGACATATTGAGGAGCGCAAGTATAAAATTTTATAAAATGATGAAAAAAACATATGAGAAGCAAGGTAAGAATCGCCCTGATTCCGAGAACGTTCCTTCAAATGGAGACGGCGGGCTGGAATCAGATTGTATCTGGGGAGCTCTCAGCGAGCTTGAAATTGATAGAGCATGTTTCAATCACATGGATGCAAATTCACCGCAAGGTAGTCTGCATATTTCGATTGAGCAGAATCAGCAGACCCTGTAGTAATACAGTTTCTCCGGAAAACAAGAATCAGAGAAATATATGATGTCCTTAAAACGAACACAAAACTAATTAAAAAGATTAAAATAAATATTCTGAACATATCTTATATCTTAATGATGAACTTTAAGGGACTTAGTAATACTTACCAATCTCCTCCATACCCATCTCCAGATGCTAGTGCATCTTTTCTCGTGACTCTTCTGGCATCCTTATCAATCTTTGGACAGTCCACAATGGAATGACCCAAACCACCACAAAAAGAACATCCCTTTGATCCATCTTCTCTCTGTACATCTTCCAGCGGATCATCCATAATCATTAACACTGGAGGAATACGTTGATGAGCCTCTTTTAGCAGATGCTTTAAATCCAAGAGAGTTGTCTCTTCGCAACTCTTATTAATAAAGGTGGTTGCGACACCTGTTTTCCCACAACGTCCCGTGCGTCCAATTCTATGGACATAGTTTTCTATTTCTGACGGCATGTCAAAATTAATTACATGCTGAATATCAGCAAAATCTAGTCCTTTAGCCGCAACATCTGTAGCGATCAGTACATCGGCCTTGCCTTCTTTGAATAGACGTATTGCCTCATTTCTTTCTGCTTGTTCCTTTCCACCATGGATGGAGACTGTTTCTACCCCTTTCAGAAGCAAATATTCATGGATATCATCAACATCGCCCTTTCTTTCGCAAAATATAATGACAGGAGGTGCTGTTTTTTGTAAGCATTCAAGCAAATAAACAATCTTTGCCTCCTGTTTTACGTATTCTACTTCTTGAATCACATCCAAGTTTGCCGCTCCTGCGCGCCCGACATTCACTACTATCGGTTGGACAAGTGTTTGTTTCGCAAAATCCTGAAACTTTTTAGGAAATGTAGCTGAGAATAACAATGTTTGACGTTGATGTTTGAAGTGGTTCATAATCTCTCCAACTTCCTCATCAAATCCTAGATCCAACATACGATCTGCTTCGTCTAGACATATATATCTACATATATCTAAATTAATGCTCTTCTTTTTCAGAAAATCACGTAAACGCCCTGGACTGGCCACGACACAATGAACACCTTCATCTCTAAATTTTTGCAACTGGTCTTTACTATTTTCACCCCCAATAACAAGTTGACATCGTAGTCGCGGATAAATCAATTCATTCCCAACTTTGTGCTTACTTAATGCGTCGCACAATTGTTCCACTAGTTCATATGTCTGTCTAACAAGCTCGCGACTTGGAGCAAGAATGACCCCAACTGGTCCTTCACCACCGACAAGAGGCATGCGAATCTCTTCCTCCAGTGCCGCCATTACAAGCGGTAGACTAAAAGTCATCGTCTTGCCTGATCCAGTAAATGCTATCCCAACCATGTCCCTACCCGCTAATGCAACGGGCAGCCCTTGCATTTGAATAGGGGTTGGTCTACGAATGTTCCTTTGCTCCAATAAATTCAATATAGGCGCTGGAAGTTTCATATCCCTAAAAAGTTTTATAGGGGGAGGGATATCATCGCCTTCAACAATAATATGCCAGTTAGAACGTATCTTATGCCACTCTGCTTCACCTTCATTAAGAATACACCGTGGTACTGTCCACGTTGTAGGTAAACTTTTGCTATATGTGACACCATGCGCAAGTTCAGACGCAGCTTTGAGTGCATTGGTTTGTACTTTGGATGCCTCCTTCAAGATTCTAGCTTCTTCCTCTTGATTTGCAATTTTCTTGCGTTCTTCCTGAGTAAGGTTCTGATTAATCTTTGTAGCTTGTTCTAATAAAGATTTTACAGCAGACTCATGATTCTCATTGTCATCACTTGAAGATTTGTTTTCATTTTCACTGGTGACATCATGATCTTCTTCACTATCGTCATCGTCATCATTTCTTTGAATGACGTTCCTATCAGATAAAAGTTTGCGAGCCTTGGCATTCTCCACAAGACCTCCCGCTTTACTTAAAATAGAATCGTGTTCTATTCGAATTCTTTTAGCGGCTGATATATGTGGTATATACTTCTCGCCGCTAGTTAATCTCTTTTCGTTATGGGATTCGGAGTTCAGCACAAGCAAGTTCAAATCATCAGTGCCTCCATTTTCACCGTATCCCGCGTGCTCTTTTTCCCGTTTCTTTCGAAGCTCAGTACGGCGTTCTCTCCATGATTGAGTAGATTCTGACGGCATAGTCGTATGGGCAAAACGAATTCTTCACAATAATACAGCACAATCAATATTGTAGGAACATGTAACAGTTCAATCGTAAGTTGAATGTTGTATGTTTGGTTTTTGAGTTTCCAGTTCATTACCTACTTAATGTACTGGAATGCGTTTCTCCCCATGAGCACATTCCTCATTTCTATTTTCAAACATCCGATCTGTAGATGATAGACAGAGAAAGATACTTACATTTAAATTATTGTATTTTTCTAAAAGGAAAAGATACGTATGAAGCAAAAAGGGTGTGTTTGTATGTTTATTAATTACTCATCATTTGATTGATGCTCGATATTGACTCAACCAGAAAAAGAGTTACGAATGCATCTGACGATTATGACAACCGAGGAACATTATACAGTAAGCTTTCACCAAATACACATTTGATAATGAACATAGATAGCATAAACTATTATTGCAATAAATGAAATTTATCATTATCACACACTAAAAAATACAGTATTCCAGAGAGAAACAGCCAATCTATAACTGATTTGCCCTCCTAGTAACTAGCTA
>Ga0213868_10000414_pt1 | contig 39992 bp, 37 predicted proteins | sample PICome_9_FD_160087 | JGI IMG/M metagenome (GOLD analysis project Ga0213868, IMG submission 160087) | Coastal seawater microbial communities near Pivers Island, North Carolina, United States - PICO127 | ecosystem: Environmental > Aquatic > Marine > Coastal | place: USA: North Carolina...
AGGGGTACATCCTATCATCGATCGGTGGTGCTGGATGATGCCGCCCAACAGATCAGCCATGTCACGCGCGGCGAAGATCTGTTTGACGCCACCTCGATCCATGTGCTGCTGCAACGGCTGCTGGGCTTGCCGCATCCGGTCTATCATCATCACCGGCTCATCCGCGATGACGCGGGCAAGCGGCTGGCAAAGCGCGATGATGCGCGGGCCATATCGCTTTACCGAAGCGAAGGGATGTCGCCCGCTGATATGCGCTCAATCCTAGGTCTTTAAGTCAGGGCGTTTGCGCAAAGACCCAACCCTCTGCCCCTGCCAGCGCCCATCACTCAGGCTTGGACAGTTCAACGATTTCACCGTCCCTGACCGCACGGTAAAAGCAATTGCGCCTACCCGTGTGGCAGGCCGGACCCGTCTGATTGACCAGAACCAACAGACAATCCTGATCGCAGTCAAACCGCAGCTCTACCAGTTCCTGCACATGGCCGCTGGTCTCTCCCTTGATCCAGAACGCCTGTCGTGAACGGCTCCAATAGGTCACACGCCCGCTGGACAGGGTCTGGGCAATGCTTTGGGCGTTCATCCATGCCAGCATCAAGACATCGCCGCTTTGCGCGTCTTGGGCGATGGCAGGGATCAGGCCCGCGTCATTGAAGGTAAGTTTGGCGGGATCAAAGGACATATGGCGGCTCTTTCCCAAAAGTTTTTTTGCATCTGCGATCAGGGGGTTTATGTAAGGATTAACAGATAAAGGAAACAGCCATGTCTGGCGATACGGACCTGATCAAACTTTACTCGGCACGCATTCTCGCACTTGCGGCAGATATTCCGCATCTTGGCCGGCTTGAGGCACCTGATGCGACAATGAAACGGCGCTCGCCCTTGTGCGGCTCTGCGGTGACGGTGGATGTGCGGGTGCAGGACGGACGGCTGGTTGATCTGGGCCAGGATGTCAAAGCCTGTGCCTTGGGTCAGGCAGCGGCAGCCGTGGCTGGTGCTGCTGCGGTTGGGGCGACACTGGACCAGATCACCAAAGGCCGGGATCAACTGCGGGCCATGCTGAAAGAACAAGGGCCTGTGCCAGACGCCCCCTTTGACGGGTTCGAGGTGCTGACACCCGCTGTCGCCTATAAGAACCGCCATGCCTCTATCATGCTGAGCATGGAAGCCATCGTTGCGGCGATGGAACAAGTGACAAGCACCGATCAAATTAGCAAAATGTAAGGTAATTGCTGCCAAGGCTTGCCCAGGTTTTGAACCGGAGGGCTTATGACAGCGCATACTCCCGTCTCTGTACCCCCAGAGATGGACAAATTGGCCAAGACCGCATCGGCGCTTGGTTTTGAAATCGTAGATATCGGCAGCTTTCTGGACCTATTGGAGGGACAGGCAGACCAGCAAAGAAGCGCCTTGCTGGCGCTGCGGGCCTGTGCCACCGATATGACGGCCGCCAATGCGGATGCCACCGCCAGTCTGCGTGCCCTGACCGAACGCGCGATCGAGGCGCAGCAGGACATACAGACATCGGTCGCACTTGTGCGTGAGGTCGGTGAAAAGACGCGCGGGGTGGCGGTTTGGGTGAAATCAATCCGTGACCGCACCGAAAGTGTTGGTGAAACGCTCAGGGCGGTTCGGACCAACAATTCGCAAATTGCCTCCATTGCCGCACAGGTCAATACGCTGGCCATCAACGCCAAGATCGAAGCCGCGCGTGCCGGCGATGCGGGACGTGGATTTGCCGTTGTCGCAGATGCCATCAACGCGCTGTCCCAAAAAACCGGGACTGCGGCGAAACAGATTTCCGAAAACATCGAAGGGTTGACCGGCTGGATCGGGGATCTGGGACGCGAGGCCGGGACCGTCGCGCAGGATGCAGAGACCGTGCTGGAGCAATCGGGTCATACCGATACCGCCCTCAGCCGGATGGAAACCACCATGCAAGCCGAACGGGATCACAGGCTCAAGTTCACCCAGCAGACCGACCGCGTCAAAGATGCGGTCGACCGCCTGCGCCCTGCAGTGCAAGACATTGAAACAACAGTGGAAAAGACATCATCGGGTATTGAAAGCACGAACCGGCGGGTAGAAAGCCTGATTGATACCTCCGAGCAGATCGTTCAGATGACCGCAGGCTTGGGGGGCGTGACTGGCGATGCGCGCTTCATCGATTTTGTGCAAAAAACCGCCCTTAAGATATCTGCCGCGCTGGAGCAGGCGGTCAAAGACGGGCGGATCAACATCGGTGCCCTTTTTGACGACGATTATCGCAGCATACCGGGGACAAATCCGGTGCAGGTCACCACAAGGGCCGTCAATTTTCTGGATGAGCTGCTGCCCGATTTTCAGGAACCCGCGCTGTCCTTTGACAACAAGATCGTGTTTTGCGCGGCGGTGAATCTGGACGGCTATCTGCCGACGCATAACCGCAAGTTTTCTCAGCCGCAGACCCGTGATGTGGTTTGGAACACGGCGCATTCGCGCAACAGACGTATCTTTGATGACCGCGTGGGCCTGAAGGCAGGGCGCAGCACAGCACCCTTTCTGCTGCAAGTCTATCGCAGGGATATGGGCGGCGGCGAATACAAGATCATGAAAGATCTGTCTTCTCCGATCTATGTCGGGGGGCGGCATTGGGGAGGATTGCGGCTGGCCTATAGCTCTTAATGCGTTTCGCGGTACTGGATACCTTTGCACCCCTTAACCCCTTGCAAGTTACCCCCTTGCAAGACCGGTTTGCGGGCCGGGAAAATTGAATGAGGGCCACTTGGTCCTTCGTCACAGGAAGACCCGGTATATGTAAGTGGCCGAAATAAAAAAAACGCCGCACATCCAATAGGATGGCGGCGCAAGAAAAGCGTTTCTCATGTGGGACCCGACTGTGACCAGGGAGGCAAAACCCTAACCGATCAAGGACAGGCAGTGTTGATCAGCAGCATCAAAGTGGGACGGATGCAAAGTCACAGGCGGCATGAGAGCGCAGGCAGAAATCAAACAAAAGCAGGCATGTGCAGACCAACAACAAGCATCACAACCAAAGCCGCCGCACCGATGGCATCTTGCAACAATGTGTCCTGAGACCGCGTCGCGATGGATTTGAGCGTTTTGAGCGTTGTCATCTTAACCTCCGTTTTGTTGCTCCTTTGTTCTCACTTTACGCAGCGCCTGTAAAGAACTTTTTGAGAACATTCGCTAACAAAATGGAATTTAATCTCTAACCTACTGAAATTAAACGGATGGCTTCGTCCTGTCGCATCAGCCAAAGCAGCATCCGCACTGCCTGCACCCTGTCAGAAGTCAACGCGCTGTCGTCGCTCAGCAGTTTGCGGGCATCGGATTGCGCAATTGCCATCAATCCTGCCTGCCGTTCCAGATCTGCCACCTTGAAGCGTGGAACACCGGATTGGGCGGTCCCGATCAGATCGCCTGTGCCGCGCATTTGCAGGTCTGTTTCCGCAATCACAAAGCCGTCTTCGGTTTCGCGCAACACTTCCAGCCGCCGCCTTCCCCCCTCGCTCAGCGGATTTTGGTACATCAAAAGGCAGGTCGATGCCCCCTGCCCACGCCCGACCCGGCCGCGCAACTGGTGCAACTGCGCAAGACCAAAGGTTTCGGCCCGCTCGATCACCATGATCGTCGCATTGGGCACATCAACCCCAACCTCAATGACCGTGGTTGCCACAAGAACCTGGGTTTCGCCCTGCTGAAAGGCCTGCATGCCCGCGTCTTTTTCGGCAGGGGGCATTTGTCCGTGGACCAGCCCGACCACACCTTCGCCCAATGCGGCGCGCAGCCGTTTGAAACGCTCTTCGGCAGCGATCAAATCGCTCAGCTCGCTTTCTTCGACCAGCGGACAAACCCAATAGCATTGCTTGCCCTCCGCCACGGCAGACCGCAACCGGTCCACGACCTGATCCAATCTGTCGGTGCTGACCAACGCGGTCTTGATCGGCTGGCGGCCGGGCGGTTTTTCATCCAGCACCGAAACATCCATATCGCCATATTGCGCCAAGGCCAGCGAGCGTGGGATCGGGGTGGCCGTCATGACCAGAACATCGGCGCGATCGCCTTTCTGACCCAGCTCTAACCTTTGGCGAACGCCGAACCTGTGCTGTTCATCCACCACGGCCAAGCGCAAATCAGAAAACTGCACGTCGGCCTGAAACACCGCATGGGTGCCAACCAGTACCTGAATATCGCCCCGCGCGAGGGCTGCCAGTTTTGCCTGACGGTCCGACCCCTTGTCGCGCCCGGTCAGGATTTCCAGCACAACGCCCGCGTTTTCGGCCATGTGGCGCAAACCTTGCAAATGCTGCCGGGCCAGAATTTCTGTGGGTGCCATCAAGACGCCCTGCCCCCCCGCCTCAACCGCGCGCAGCAGGGCCATGAAGGCGACCAATGTCTTGCCTGCGCCCACGTCCCCCTGCAACAGACGGTTCATCCGCTGCGGCCGCGCCATATCATCGGTGATCTCTGCCACCGCCCGGCGTTGCGCCCCCGTCGGTTGATAGGGCAACGCGGCCAGAACACGGGCCTGCAACTGCCCATCGCCCAGCGTCGGCCTGCCCTTTTTGCGCCGCTCTTTCTGGCGGGCCAGCGCCAATGTGATCTGATGGGCAAAGAGTTCATCATAAGCCAGCCGTTCCCTTGCCGGGGCGGTTGCGGCCAGATCCTCTTGTGATTGGGGGTCATGCGCCCGGTAGACGGCATCCGCAAAATCGGGCCATCCGGCCTTTGTTTTTTGATTGATATCAATCCATTCGGCCATAGGCGGAAGACGCGTCAGGGCCCCACGGGTCGCTTTGTACATCAGTTTTTGGGTGATCCCGTTGGTCAGCGGATAGACCGGTTCAAAGGCTGGAATGTCATCGGCATCTGTCTCGGCCACCGCGAAATCAGGGTGAACCATCTGGGCCACACCATCAAACAGCTCCACCCGGCCCGAAACAATGCGCCGCGACCCTTCTGGCAATTGGCGCTGCAGATAATCGCCCTTGGCGTGGAAATAGACCAGTTGAAAGCTGGTTTGCGCGTCCTCCACCTGAATGCGATAGGCCCCGCCGCGATTGCGCGCAGGCCGATGGGTGCCGATGGTCACGGCCACTGTCAGGGTCGCCGGCATCAGCGCATCTTTCAGCGTGTCCAGCCGGGTCCTGTCAATCCCGGAATAGGGCAGTGTGAACAACAGGTCGCGCGGGGCCAGCACGCCCAGTTGGGCAAAATGCTGGGCGGTCTTGGGGCCAATCCCCTCAAGGGTCTCAAGCCCCGCAAACAACGGGAAAAGGGGTTCGGGCCGCTGGCTCATACGTCCGAAATCAGGCTGAGCCAGCCTTCTTCGTCCAGGGTTTCAATGCCCAGTTCAGCGGCCTTTTTCGCCTTTGATCCGGCACCCGGACCCGCCACCAGGATATCTGTCTTGGCGCTGACGGAGCCCGAGACTTTGGCTCCTAACCGCTCGGCTCTGGCCTTGGCCTCCGCGCGGGTCATTTTCTCTAGGGTGCCGGTGAATACCACCGTTTTTCCGGCGACCGGGCTGCCTGACGTATCGGCGCGCTTGACCTGCTGAACGTCCAGCTGCGCAATCAGCCGGTCGATGGAGGCGCGCTCGCGCTCTTGCGCGAAGGTATTGACCAAAGATCCTGCCATCACGCTGCCCACGCCATCGACGCCGATCAGATCATCCCAGGCCGGGCCCTGACCCGTCGATGCCTCCAGCATCGCCGCCTCAAATGCCGTCCAACTGCCGTAATGCAGCGCAATCAGGTTCGATGCCGCCTCTCCCACATGGCGGATGCCCAGCCCAAATATCAAACGGTCCAACGAGATTTTTCGTTTTTCCTCAATCGCCTGGAACAGATTATTGGCTGATTTTTCACCCCAGCCTTCGCGGTTCTTGAGCTGTTGCAGACCTGTGCCATAGCGTTCTTTGAGCGTGAAAATATCGGCGGGCTCCTTTATCCAGCCGTCGGCGTAGAATTGTTCGACCTGCTTGGCCCCCAGTCCTTCGATGTCAAAGGCCGCGCGTGAGACGAAATGCTTTAGCTTTTCCACCGCCTGCGCGGGGCAGATCAGGCCGCCGATGCAGCGGCGCACCGCATCACCCGGTTCGCGCACAGCCGCACTGCCACATTCGGGGCAAATCTGCGGAAAGACATAAGGCACCGCCTCTGGCGGGCGTTTGTCCAGATCGACATCCGCGATCTTGGGGATCACATCGCCTGCGCGATAGACCTGCACCCAGTCGCCAATGCGGATGTCCTTTCCTCCCCTAATTTCGGCACCTTTGCTGTCCAGCCCCTTGATGTAATCCTCATTATGCAGCGTGGCATTGGACACAACGACCCCGCCAACTGTCACCGGCTGCAGCCGGGCCACTGGCGAAAGCGCGCCTGTCCGCCCCACCTGGATGTCGATCCCCTGCAGCCAGGTCCAGGCCAGCTCTGCCGCAAACTTATGGGCGATGGCCCAACGCGGTGTGGTCGAACGGAACCCAAGCCTTTGCTGCAATGCGAGGTCGTTGACCTTGTACACAACACCGTCAATGTCATAGCCCAAGGTCGCCCGCTGGCTTTCGATCAGGCTGTACTGCGCCAAAAGCGCCGAAGGGCCATTGCACAGCGCGGTCAAAGGGTTGATGGAAAAGCCGAAATCCTCAAGCCGTTCAATCGCCCCCATCTGTGTGTCAGAAAGCGGCGCGGAAAGGGCCCCCCAGGCATAGGCAAAGAACTTTAGCGGTCGGGATTTGGTGACATTCGCGTCCAACTGCCGCAAGGAGCCCGCTGCGGCATTGCGTGGATTGGCAAAGCTCTTGGCACCGGCTGTCTCTTGGCGTGCATTCAGGGCCTCGAAATCGGCATGAGACATATAAACTTCGCCGCGCACCTCAAGCAGATCGGGAGCATTGGCAATCTGTTGGGGAATATCGCCGATGGTGAGGGCATTGGCCGTTACATTTTCGCCTACCGCCCCGTCGCCACGGGTGGCGGCATGGATCAACCTGCCCTTTTCATAGCGCAAAGAAAGCGACAGACCGTCAATCTTTGGCTCTGCGGTAAAGGTCAGTGGCGCATCGGCCGGCAGGCCAAGGTATTTTCGAATGCGCCCGTCAAATTCCATCACATCGTCAGGATCAAAGGCATTGGCCAATGACAGCATGGGTACGGCATGGGTGACCTTGGAAAACCCTTCTGCCAGGGCTGCACCAATTTGTTCGCTCGGGCTGTCGGTTCTTTTTAGCTCCGGGAACCGCGCCTCTATCTCGGCATTGCGTCGCTTGAGCGCATCATAGGTCGCATCATCCAGTTGGGGATCATCGGCCGTGTGATATTCCACATTTGCTCGGGTCAGGACCTGCGCCAAACGCGCAAGTTCCTTTTCTGCTTCGCTCTTTGTCAGCGCCTCGACTGCTATTTGTGACGTCATCCGCTTGCCCTGCCCCCACAGCTGTTACCGGCTTGAGGGACACAGATAGGTCGCTGGGCAGATTTGGTCTAGCGCGTTTTCAACGCAATGGCGGTTCAGGCCGATGCCGCCATCTTCATGACCGCCGGTTCAGGGTCGCGAAGTACGTAACCGCGGCCCCATACCGTCTCAATATAATTCTCTCCGCCGGTGGCCTGGCTCAGCTTTTTGCGTAATTTGCAAATGAATACATCAATGATCTTGAGTTCAGGTTCATCCATGCCGCCATAAAGGTGGTTCAGGAACATTTCCTTTGTCAGTGTCGTGCCCTTGCGCAGCGACAGCAGTTCCAGCATCTGGTATTCCTTACCGGTCAGATGCACCGACTGATTTTCGACGCTGACGGTCTTTGCATCCAGGTTCACCGCAATTTGACCGGTTTCGATCACGGATTGCGAATGTCCCTTGGACCGCCTGATGATCGCGTGAATGCGCGCAACCAGTTCCTCGCGGTGGAAAGGTTTGGTCAGGTAATCATCGGCCCCGAAACCAAACCCTTTTATCTTGCTTTCCGTGTCATCCGACCCGGACAGGATCAAAATGGGCGTCGCAATACGGCTAAGCCTGAGTTGCCGCAGGACTTCATGACCGTTCATATCGGGCAGATCCAGATCCAGCAGGATCAGGTCGTAATCATAAAGTTTCGCCAGATCGATCCCCTCTTCGCCCAGGTCAGTGGCATAGACGTTCAGGTTGGCATGGGTCAGCATCAATTCGATGCTGCGCGAGGTAGTTGGATCGTCTTCGACTAGCAGTACACGCATTCAGAATCTCCGATATGTCATCGTCGCCTTGGAATAGATCGTGACCAAAAAAGGTTAACCACCCGTTACCGATGTTGTCTTTGTATCCTAGCAACCTAAGGTTGTCTATACTTTTGCAAAGCCGTCGCCTTGAGCGCCGCTTCCCCATGTTCCGTGACAGCGCGTACCCACTCCAGAAATTCGTCCTCGCTGATCTGATATCGCTCCAGCGCTTCCGCCTGAGAGATCAGCCCGTAGACCACCCCGCGCACCACAGCCGCCTTTCGAGAGGCCACCCAGCGCCGTGTCTTTGCGGGGGGCAAATCCGCCCTGCTCATCACGCTGCCGTCGGCAAGGGTCACAGACCGAGGGCCATCGACTTTTTTCAGGTACATAGACACTATCCATTTATCCGTACGGTCGACACTTTGCGCAATCTGCCTTAACGCTGCATGAAGCTGCCCCTTGTGAGTAATTAGGATTTTCCTATATTCCCACGTAATGCCTCCCGGAGACCATGATGCCGCTTGATCAGACCCCCCCGCTGAATTCCCTTGGCTTTGCCAAGGCACCTGCCGATACCCGCGTGGTTGTGGCCATGTCCGGCGGCGTGGACAGTTCTGTAGTGGCCGCCATGCTGGCCGAAGAAGGGTATGACGTCGTGGGCGTCACCCTGCAGCTTTATGACCACGGGGCTGCCTTGGCGAAAAAAGGGGCCTGTTGCGCTGGCATCGACATCCATGATGCCCGCCGTGTGGCCGAAGAAATGGGCTTTCCCCATTACGTTCTGGATTATGAGAATATCTTTCAGGATGCCGTGATCGACGAATTTGCCGACAGCTATCTGGGCGGGGCCACGCCTGTGCCCTGCATCCGCTGCAATGAGCGGGTCAAGTTCAAGGACCTGCTGGAAACCGCCAAGGACCTTGAGGCCGATTGCATGGCAACGGGCCATTACATTCAACGCAAGATGGGCCCGCAGGGGCCTGAGCTGCATTCGGCTGCTGATGCAAGCCGGGATCAAAGCTATTTCCTGTTCTCCACCACGCCCGACCAGCTGGATTATCTGCGGTTTCCGCTGGGCCATCTGCCATCCAAGGATGACACGCGCGCGCTGGCCGCCAAATACGGGCTCAGCGTGGCGATGAAGCCGGACAGCCAGGACATCTGTTTTGTGCTCAACGGCGATTATGCCGCCGTGATCCGCAAACTGCGCCCCGAAGCCGCCGATCCGGGCAATATCGTCAACACGGACGGGCAAATCCTGGCCCAACACGACGGTATCATCCACTACACCATCGGCCAACGCCGGGGTCTGGGGATCGGGGGGCTTGCCGATCCGCTTTACGTGGTGAAACTGGATGCCGACCGCAAGGAAGTTGTCGTGGGGCCAAAATCCATGTTGGCCACCCGCACCATTCCGGTCAAGGAGATCAACTGGCTTGGTGATGCGCCCCTGACCTCGCAGAGCGAATGGCCGATCGCGGTCAAGGTCCGTTCCACCCGGCCGCCGCGCGATGCGATTTTGCGGCCCATTACCGATACAACCGCCCAGGTGGAACTGCTGACACCAGAAGAAGGCGTATCACCGGGTCAGGCTTGTGTGTTCTATGATCCCGACAGCAGCCGTATCTTTGGCGGCGGCTGGATCCACCGGGGTTAAGACACGGCTGGCAACGGCGGCGGCAGAGGAAAGCGGCTCACAAACCGTCAAGCACCGCCTTTGCCGCGCGCAGGCCCGGTGCCTCACCGTCCTGCCCCAGCCGCGCCATCGTCAAGGCCATCGCGTCGTTTTGCGCCTGCGGGTCCGCCAGCACGCGCAGCACTTCTTCTGCGATGGGACCGGGACGGCAGTTGGCACCGATGTATTCGGGCACGGCGCGGGTCTCTGACACCAGATTGACGAGGGTGACAGTGTCCACCCGGACCATCCTGCCAATGATCTGTCGGCTGAGCCAGTTCATGTCATAGGCAATGACCATCGGCGTTTTTGCTGCGGCCAGTTCAAGCGATACCGTGCCAGAGGCCGCCAATGCCACATCCGCGGCGACAAAGGCGCTGCGTTTTTCGGCCATTGGATCAGCGACATTTGTGTCCAGCGGATTCAAGATCACCGGTGCCGGTGCCCAGTTCTGGGTCAAGCGGCGCACAGCGCCCACCACGGGTGCCGCTGCGGGGATCACGACCCGCAGGTCTGGCCGTTCCAGCTGCAAACGCGCCACGACCTGCTGGAATATCGGACCCAGTCGCGACACTTCGCTCATGCGTGATCCGGGCAGCACCAACAAGACGGGCGCATCGCCGAGATCATGGGCCGCCCGAAAGGCTGCGGCCTCTTCGGGCGTGGCCACAGGTTCTGCCACCACCGGATGGCCGACAAAGTCGCAGCGCATGCCGGCGGCTTGCATATAGGGCGGCTCAAAGGGCAAAAGCGCCAGAACCTGATCAATGAAACGGGCCATCTTCTCGGCCCTTCCGGGGCGCCAGGCCCAAACGGTCGGGGCCACGTAATGCACTGTTCTAATGGTGCTTTTTTCCTTTACCCTGCGCGCCACACGCAGCGAAAAATCGGGGCTGTCTATGGTGATCAGCACATCTGGCTTCATGCGCAGCACAGCCTCTGCCGTCTCGTTGATCCGCGCCATCAAGGCCCGGTAGCGTGGCAGGATTTCGGCCAATCCCATCACGCTGAGTTCTGACATATCAAAGCGGCTTTGTAGTCCCTGGGCGGCCATTTCCAGACCGCCAATGCCCTCAAATTGCACATCGGGGCGCAATGTCTTGAGCCCTGCCATCAAGGCACCGCCCAGCTTGTCGCCAGAAGGCTCCCCGGCGAGGATGAATACCCTCACGCGTCTCCTCCGCGCCGCGACCACAGTACCAGACCATAGTGGTTTGCCAGTGCGGCACAGCGCTCGGCCTCCAGAATGATCACATCCCCCTCGTCCACGATGACACCGGCCAAGCCTGCGGCATGGGCCGCCTCTATGGTGGCGGGACCGATGGTGGGCATGTCGATCTCGCGGATCTGACCTTGTTTGGGGCCCTTGCATAGAACCGCACGCATGTCGCGGGCCTTGGCAGGTAGGGTGGCCAGCAAATGATCCGTGCCGCCCATGGTTTCAACACCCAGCACCTGTTCGGCCCCGATCACACAGGCCTGACCGATATCCAGCGGCGCAAGCCCTGCCAGAACCGCCTCGCCCCGTGCCGCATCGCGGCGCATCTGCGCATCTGGCCATGTCTCTGACATGACACCCTGCCGGGCCACCAGATCTGGCAAAAGCTGATCAGCACCGACGACGGTGAAACCGGTCTGCTCAAAGATGTCCTTGAGCACTTGCAAGGCACCGTTGTCGCCAGCGGCCAGCGCCTTTTGGAACAGCGGTACCAATGCCATCGTTTCGCTGTCCAGCTTGGTCGGGTCCAGCGCCGGGCGGTCAATCCCACCACAAAAACAAACCTGCGTGATGCCGCGCTCACCCAGCTGCACCAGCAAAGTGCCCAATGTCTCAAGCCGGAAGGTAAGGTCCACCGCCAGCGCGTCGGGCAGCATGCCCTCGTAACCACAGACCAACGGCGCAACGTCCTGCGCACCTGCGACCTCAGCGGGCAAACGCCCGCGCCCTGCTATCAGCGCCAGCGTCATTTCGGCGTCAGGAAATGGCGCCCGGTATCGGACATGACAAAATCAACCATCTGGCGCACATAGTCGCTTTCGGTTTCTTCCCCCAACCGTTGGGCGCGGTCATGAAAGGTGCCATCGCCCTGGGCCAGCATCTGAAACGCGGCGCGCAGGGCGGTGATGTCGCTGCGCGCCACACCCCGGCGTTTGAGACCGACAAGGTTCAACCCGTCCAATTCCCCCCTTGGGGCCTGTACCAGACCGTATGGGATCACGTCATTGGTCACCATGGTCACGGCACCGATGATGGCACCTTGCCCGATGCGGACAAATTGGTGGATGCCGGACAGACCGCCGATGATCACATCATCCTCAATCACACAATGCCCTGCAACCGCCGCAGAATTCACCACGATCACCCGGTCGCCCACAAGCGCGTCATGGGCAATATGGCAGCCCGCCATGAACAGCCCGTCATCGCCCACCCGCGTGACCCCACCGCCACCTTCGGTGCCACAGTTCATTGTGACATGTTCGCGGATGCGGTTGCGCTTGCCGATTTGCAGTTTGCTGGCCTCGCCCTTGAACTTCAGGTCCTGAGGGATTTCACCGATCACCGAAAAGGAGAAGATCACCGTCCCCTCTCCGATTTCGGTCTGACCGCTGACAACCACATGGGATCGCAGTTCAACCCCGGCATGCAAGACGACCTGTGGGCCTATGACACAAAACGGACCAACCTTGGCAGTCGGATCAATCCGGGCCCCATCCTCGATCACAGCTGAGGGGTGGATATTGCTCATTTGGGCAGATCCAGCATGGCCATGAATTCCGCCTCGGCGGCCATTTCGCCGTCCACCGTTGCCACGCCTGAGAATTTCCAGATCTTGCCACCGGCCTTGCCACGCAGGGTCTTGAGATCCATGCGCAGCACGTCGCCGGGCACGACCTTGCGGCGGAACTTACAATTGTCGATCGACATGAAGTAGATCAGCATATCCTTGTCCACCTGATCCAATGCCACGCCGACCATCACACCTGCGGTCTGTGCCATCGCCTCAACAATCGTGACGCCGGGCATGATCGGGGTGCCGGGAAAATGGCCCTGGAAATGCGGCTCGTTCATGGTGACGTTCTTGTACCCGACGGCAGAGTCGGTGCCGTTGATCTCTTCGACCTTGTCGACCAGAAGGAACGGATAACGATGTGGCAGAATCCGCTGGATCATCTGGATGTCAGCGCGTTTTGTCTCTTGGCTCATTCGGTATCCTTTGAGGTAACTACTGGTCGTTACGGGCTATCAATTTCAAGCCAGACGGGCAAGCGATGCTCAGTCTGACCCGCTGCCCAATGTTTCATCCAGTAACTGGATGGCATTATCCGTGATCTCGATTGCGGTGGAGCTGACAAAGACCGAACGCCGCTCCAGGATCACGCCGGCATCCGCATCGCGCATCAGCTGTTCCAATACGGGGGCCGCAGCTTTGAGGAAAACCTCGCGTTCCTTGCCCAGCAGATCATTGATCGCGCGGCCCTTGGCCGCCTGCGCCTGCCGGGTTTTCTGCACCTTTTCGTCAAAGGCATTGGCCAGGGCGCGGAATTCTTCGGCACTCAGGGTGCCGCGCAATTCGGTCAGCTGTTTTTCTTCTGCTTCAAGCTCTGCCTCGATCCGACGGTTTTCCGCCGTCAGTTCGGCACCTTTTTCTTCGATCTCCTTGGCCACGCGGCGGCCAAAGGCGCTTTCCAGAAACAAGCGTTCTGAATCGATGGTCAGCACTGCGCTGATCACCGAACCGCGGTCCAGCACAGGCCCCTGCTGGGCCAATGCCGGCGGGCTGAAGCTGCCCAGGATCAGTGCTATTCCGCCAATCAGCGCGCCGCGCGCCATGACATCAGAACTCCGTGCGCAGGGTGACCTCAAAGGATTGTTCTTTGTCAAAGGTCTCACTTTTCAAAGCCTTGGAGACGTTGAACTGAAGTGGCCCCAATGGGGTCTCCCAGAACAGGGACAGGCCAACCACATGCCGGAAAGAGCCGGATTCGCCCAAAACGCTGCCGCCGTTCAAATTGACATCAGACAGATCCCAAAGGTTGCCCACATCATAGAACACGCCGCCCGAAATGCCGTATTCCTCAGGCAGGCCCAGTGGGAATTCAGCCTCAAACCGGGCCGCCACAAAAAAGTTGCCGCCCAGCGGATCATTGACCGTGCCACTGACGTCGCGCGGGCCGATGCCGCCGGGTTCAAATCCGCGGATCACCGATGGGCCAATCATGAAACGGTCCGTCACCCGGTTGTTCCCGCTGCGCCAAGCCAGGGCACCGCCCTCAAGGCTGGCACGCAGGGTGACTTCTTCGTTAAACACACGCTTTTCGCCGGTGACCTTTGCAACCGTCTTGATGTATTTGCTGTCGCCGCCCAATCCGGCAAAATCCTGGCTGAATTGCACCAGAACCCCGGATGTCGGGTCAAGGCCCGAGCGGCGGGTGTCATAGGTATATTCATAGCCCAGAGCCGATGAAATCTGCGCCCCTGAGGCAATATCATCTGCAATGGTCAGGCCATTCTCAATGGGATCGCGCTGCAGCAGTTCAACCTGCTGCGCTGTGTAGCGCAGGGACAGACGGCCATTTTCACTGACCGGAAAGCTGAGTGATGGCTGAACAAGCAGCTGATTGGTATCAAAGGACGAAAAGGATGAATTCGCCTCGGAGTAGTCGATATTCAGACCAAAGGCGAGGTCGCGGCCCAACAGGTTTGGCTCAACAAAGTTGATGCCATAGCGCGTGGCCTCTTCAGCTGTTGAAATTGACAGCGCCAATTTCTGCCCCCGACCAAGGAAATTTTCCTCGGCAAAGCTGATGGCGACGCCAAAGCCGTCGTTATTCGAAAACGATCCGCCAAAGTTCAGGGAACCTGTTGGCTTTTCCTCGACATTGACGTCGATCACGACCTGTTCGCCGCTGCTGCCGTCGCGCGCATTGACTTCGGCGGTCTCAAAGTAGTTCAGGGCGCGAATGCGTTCGGCGGCCTGGCGGATTTCGCGTGGATTAAAGGGATCGCCCTCAACGCTGTTGATCTGTCCTCGGATCACCCGGTCCAGCGTGGTTGTGTTGCCCTCGATATCGATCCGTTCAACAAAAACGCGCGGTCCGCGGGTGATCACATAGGTCACATCCAACGTCAGGTCGCGCTCGTTCCGCTCAATCCTTGGTTCAACGCGCATGAAATCAACGCCGTCACGGATCGCTTGACGCTCAAGCCTTGAAATATCGTTTTCCACCGCCGTCGGGGAATATACCTTGCCTGAACGCACCTTGATGATCTTGCGGTAGGCATCCGCATCCACATTTGGCATTTCAGAGACCAGGCTGACCTCACCAAATTTGAACTGCTGGCCTTCCACGATGTTGTAGGACACAAAGAACCCGTCGCGTTCTTCGGTAAGCTCACCGTTTACGGCAGTGGTGCGCATATCGACATAGCCACGCGACAGATAGAAATCGCGCAGCATTTGTTTATCCGCTTCGACACGGCCTTCGACAAATGTGTCGCGGCGCACCAGCCGGCGGAAAAAGCCCGCCTGTTTGGTGCCCAGCACCCGGCGCAGACGCCGGTCAGAGAATTTGCGGTTGCCGACAAAGCTCAGGCGTTCCACCTCGACATTGTCGCCCTCAAAGATTTCAAACACCAGATTGACGCGGTTCTGGTTCAGCTTGATGATGCGCGGCTGCACTCGGGCTGCGATGCGGCCTTCGGAAGTATAGGCTTCAGCGATCGCTGCCGCATCTGCCTCTGCCTGCGCGGGGTTGAAAACGCGACGCTCTGTCGATCCGACCAGCAAGGCAAGCTGTTCGTTCTTGATCCGGCGGTTCCCCTCAAAGGTGACGCGGTTCAGCGTCGGAAGCTCAACCACATTGATAACAAGGGTGCCACCGCGCGGTTCAATCGCCACCGTTTCGAACAAACCAGAACTTTGCAATTTCTGATATGCATCGTTCAACTGGCCGCCCGACACGGGTTGGCCGCGTGTGATTCCTGCCTGACGCAGGATCGCACTGTCCCCGATCCGTTCGTTACCGTTGATCTGGACCGTGTTGAATTGATACTGCTGTGCCGCAGCCTGGCCCGCAGGTGCCAACCAAGCCACTGATAACAATGCGCAAACACAGGTGCCTCTCATGAGGTTGCCAAATGTCGGTGCTTTCGCTCGCGATGAAGGCAGATCTGCCTTTGCGTTCAGTCCCATGGTATCAACCCAATCTTTAGACTTCGTTGAAGTCCTGAGTACGCAGATTGGGTCTGATTGTCAAAACCAAGACGCGGAAAAATGCACCACATCATGCAGTGCATTTCAACCATGGAACAGGATGCTGTGTCTGGGGGCGATTTACATCGTGCCGATAAAGGATCCGGCCATCAGCGCCAAGACAATCGTGCCGATGTACAAGACGCGGTCCCAGTTGAGATCAATCAACAAGCCAAGTCCGGTGTAAGAGGTCTGCATCGTTTGCATCACAAATTCCCTGTTTCTCTAAACAAGGAATACCTGCTGATTGAGGCACGTTTTTGACCAATTATGGCAATTTCAAGATCATTGTTCGATCCGGACTTAAACACGCACGATATCAGGGACAGAACAGGTCATTCCCCAGGGCAAAGATCATCAAGGACAGCACCAGCGCCAGACCGATGCTCATCAACACACGCAGCGCCTTGTCGCTGGGTGGTTTTCCGGTCACCGCCTCATAGGCGTAAAAGGTCAGATGGCCCCCGTCCAATGCGGGCACGGGAAACAGGTTCAACAGCCCCACAGCAGTGCTGAGCACGGCGATGAAGTAGATGAAGGACTGCGCACCCTGGCTTGCCATCGCACCAGAGGCCTGCGCGATGCCCACAGGACCGCTGAGGTTACAGGTGCTGATATTGCCCACGATCATCTCGCGCAGCCCAGAGATGGAGCCGGTGATGATGCGCCAGGTGTTTTCCACCCCGCCCTGCAAGGCGGCACCTATACTGGGGGTGTCGGTCGCCGCCTCAAAGGCCAGCCCGCCCGCGATGCCAATCCGCAACGCCCGTTTAAACGTGCCATCGGCTTGCGGTTCATCCACCTGTTTGGGCGTCATGGTAAAGTTCAGCGTCTCGCCATCGCGCCAGACCTCAAGATCCAGGGGCGCGCCATCCGACGCCTCCACTGCCGTCTTGAGCTGCGAAAAGGCATAGATCGGGCTGCCGTTGATCCCCGTGATCACGTCATCGGCACGCAGCCCGGCCTCGATCGCTGCGGATTGCGGCACCACCTGAAGCACAACAGGGGGCAAAAAGAACGGCCCCTCAACGCTCATCTCGCGGCCATCGCGGCGCACGTCATAGGTCAGGCTGGGACCAACCGGCAGCGTCTCCAGAAAGGCGCTGTAGGCCGCGTCATCCTTGGGGATCGCCGTGCCGCCAAAGCCCAGCACCTCATCGCCTGCCTGCAGCTCAAGTTGGCCTTGGGGTAATGGGCGTATGTCGCCGACGGTCAAAGGGTCGCGGGCCACGCCCGAGGTATAGGCGATGGCGAAAAAGACGATGATCGACATGGCGAAATTGAACGCAGGTCCCGCAGCGACGGTCAGTGCGCGTGCCCAAAGGGGTGCCCCATGCATGGTATGGCGGGCAGCCTCCGGGTCATCCGCAACGGCGGCCATCACGGCTTCGTCCTTGCCCGATGCGGCGTTGGCGTCGCCTGCGAATTTCACATATCCGCCAAAGGGCAGCAAAGCGATTTGCCATTGGGTGCCGTGTTTGTCGATGCCAGACCATAGCACCGGGCCAAAGCCCAGGCTGAACACATCCGCCTTGATCCCGCACCAGCGTCCGACAATGTAATGCCCGTATTCATGGATCGCCACGATGACCGACAAGGCGATGATAAACGCCAGCAATGTCCAGATCAGCCCGCCAAACTGCGGTATCAGTCCTACAATATCCAAAACGCTACCCTGCTCTTTTGCGGATGACAGCCTGCGCTGCCTTTCGTGCCAAATGGTCTACTTGTAGCACGTTATCAAGGGTCATTGCGGCATGAACAGGGCCACCGGCATCATTCATATGGGACAAAGTGTCCTCAACCACGTCGGCCATCTGGGTAAATCCGATCTGTCCGGCGATGAAACCGTCCAGCGCGCTTTCCTTGGCGGCGTTGAAAACCGCGCCCATCATGCCACCGTACTGCATGGTTTCACGCGCCAGCCGCAAAGCAGGCCAGCGGCGCGCATCGGGGGCGCGGAATTCAAACTGCCCGATGGCCGCCAGATCAAGCCGCTCCACGGGAAGGGGCTGGCGCTGCGGGTGATGCAGCGCAAAGCCGATGGCATGGCGCATGTCGGGCGGCCCCACATGGGCCATCAGCGCCCCGTCGTTGAAACCGACAAGGGCGTGGATCATGGATTGCGGATGCACCAGCACTTCGATCTGATCGGGCGTTACATCAAAAAACTCATGGGTTTCAATGATTTCCATGGCCTTGTTAAACATGGAGGCGGAATCGACCGTGATCCGCTGCCCCATGGCCCAATTGGGATGGCTGGAGGCCTGATCAAGCGTGGCATGAGCCAGGTCCTCAATCGGCCAGTCACGAAAAGCCCCGCCGCTGGCGGTGATGATGATCCGCTCAACGGCTGACATTTCCTCGCCGATGAGGGCCTGGAAAATCGCGGAATGTTCGCTGTCCACGGGCAGGATGCGGCTGTTGTTCTGCCGGGCGGTTTCCAGCACCAGCTGGCCTGCGCAGACCAGCGATTCCTTGTTGGCCAAGGCCAAGGTGCCGCCCTGCTCCAGCGCGGCAATGCCCGGCGCTAGCCCTGCGGCGCCCACGATGGCGGACATGGTCCAATCTGCCGGTCGGCTGGCAGCCTCGGTCACTGCGGCGGTGCCTGCCGCTGCCTGAACATCCGATCCGGCCAGTGCCGCGCGCAGCTCATCCAGCAAATGGTCATGGGCCGTCACAGCCACATCGGCCCTCAGGGCAATCGCATCCTTGGCCAGTTGTGCAATATTGCTGGCACCGGTCAGGGCCACCACGTCATAGCTGTCGGGCGCACGCGCGATCAGGTCAATCGTGTTCTGCCCGATGGAACCCGTGGCCCCCAGAATGCTAACCTTGCGCACCACGTTGATCAGCCAAGACCCGGAGGAAAGCCGATGAATTGCCCGATCACCAACAAGAACAGCGCGGCACCCAACATGCCGTCAAACCGGTCCATCAGCCCCCCGTGACCGGGAATAAGACTGGAGCTGTCCTTGACCCCCATCTTTCGCTTCATGCCGGATTCCGCGATATCCCCCATCTGCGAGGCCATGGAAAGCGCAATGGAGACCCCGATCAGCTGCAGGCCGACACCGAAATAAATCGCAAAGATCAAACCAACCAGGCCCGCGCCCAACCAGCCAAAGGCCGTGCCCGACCATGTTTTCTTGGGGCTGACCGCTGGCCAGAATTTCGGCCCACCGATCATCCGGCCTGCGAAATACCCGACAATATCCGTCACAACAACAACCAGCACCAGCCACAGCATCCAGCCAAAGCCCAGATCGTCGCGCACCTGCATCATGCCGTATCCGGCCAAAAGGATCATGCCCGTGAAGGCAATATAGATAGAGCGGTTCTGCTCAAGGTAGGCGAAACCGATCAGCGCCGGGGCCAGCAAGACGGGCAAGGCAAAGCCAACAGGCAGATAGATCGACAAAAAGACGGCCAAGCCGGTGACGACACCCAGTTGCAGCTGCAAATGCCGCACGCCGGGACGCAGCATCCCGACCAATTCCCAAACCATCAGCCCGCAGATCAGCGCGACCAGAACGTGAAAGACATGTCCACCCAGCGCAATACCAGCAAGGCCGATGACGACCATTGCGGCACCTGCCCCCATGCGGGCATTCAGATCATTCCATTGTTCCGCCATGTCTTCTTTAACCTTCTATGTCTTTACGCCGCCAAAACGCCGGTCCCGACCGCCATATGACGCGCAAAGCGCGCCGAATTCCGCCCGCGAGAAATCAGGCCAGAGAGTGTCGATGAATTCATATTCCGCGTAGGCCGATTGCCACAGCAGGAAATTGGAAATCCGCGCCTCGCCGCTGGTCCGAATAACAAGGTCCGGATCGGGTAAAACGTATGTATCCAAATACTTTGGCAGCGTTTCTTCATCCACGCAGTCAGGGTCCAGACGCCCGCTGGCCACATCTTGCGCCAGCCGATGCGTGGCGCGGGCCACCTCATCGCGGCCGCCATAGTTGATGGCAATGGTCAGATGCACCTTGGTGTTATGCGCGGTTGCATCCTCAAGTTCGTTCATCAGCTTGATCAGCTTGGCATCCAGACGCACCCTGTCGCCGATAAACCGCACCCGCACGCCCTGGTCACGCAGGTGGCGCATTTCCTTGGTGATATAGCGGCGAAACAGGCTCATCAGCCCGGCAACTTCTACCTGGGTCCTTTTCCAGTTCTCTGTCGAAAAGGCAAAGATCGTCAGGTATTTGACGCCGAAATCCGGGCAGGCCTCGACAATTTCGCGCACCCGTTTGGCACCGGCGTGGTGGCCGAACAGACGGGGCCGTCCCCGCTGGGTGGCCCAGCGTCCGTTGCCATCCATGATGATCGCCACGTGCCGCGGGCAGCCCTCAACGGTATCATCCACTGGCGTGACTTTGGTGTTCATGGATTTGTGATGCCGTGGCTGGCGGACATGGGGTGTTCTCCATCCGTGGGGTGCGGTGCCCAAAACGACAAGACCCTCTGCAAGAGGGCCTTGAGCACAGGTTAAACCTGCATGATTTCCGATTGCTTGGTCTCAAGCTGCTCATCCACCATGGCGATATATTTGTTGGTCATGTCCTGCACTTCGGATTCCCAGATCTTCTGGTCGTCCTCTGACATGCCGTCGGCCTTGCCCTTCTTGATCTGGTCCATCCCGTCGCGGCGGATATTGCGGATCGAAACACGCGCGTTTTCGGCGTAGGAACCGGCCACTTTGGTCAACTGCGTGCGCCGCTCTTCGTTGAGTTCGGGAATGGGCAGCATGATGATGGTGCCGTTCAGCTGCGGGTTGATGCCCAAACCGCTTTCGCGGATGGCTTTTTCGACTTTGCCGACCAGCGCCTTGTCCCAAACATTGATGGTGACCATGCGTGGCTCTGGCACGTTCACTGTGCCGACCTGATTGATTGGCGTCATAGACCCGTAGGCATCCACCATCACCGGTTCCAGCATCGAAGCAGAGCCGCGCCCGGTGCGCAGCGAGGCAAATTCAGTCCGTAAAGAGGCAATCGCCCCCTTCATACGGCGTTCAAGGTCGTCTGTATCCAGCATGAAATCGTCTGACATGGGTCTATCCTGTGGTCTTGCGCCGAACACGGCGCGATACTTTTTCTTTGTTAAGGGTATAGAACATCAGGTGTCAAAAACACCAGAACGCTTTGCACGGGTTGCCAAAGGCCTAGCCCTGCACCCGCGTATAGGTCCCCTCACCGGCCAATATGCCCTTGAAACCGCCCGGTTCATCCAGGGAAAAGACGATGATGGGCAGGTTGTTGTCACGGGCCAGCGCGATGGCGGAGGCATCCATCACACCCAGTCGCTTTTGCAAGACATCGTCGTAGCTGACCGTGTCATAGCGTTTGGCATCGGGGTATTTGACCGGGTCCTTGTCATAGACACCGTCCACCTTTGTGCCCTTAAAGATCGCCTGGCAGGACATTTCATTGGCCCGCAGGGTCGCAGCCGTATCCGTGGTGAAATAGGGATTGCCGGTGCCTGCCGCAAAGATGCAAACCCGCTTTTTCTCAAGGTGGCGGACCGCGCGGCGGCGAATATAGGGTTCGGCCACTTCGTTCATGGTGATGGCGGAAATCACCCGCGTGTGGATGCCCAACCCTTCCAGCGCGGATTGCATGGCCAATGCGTTCATCACCGTGGCCAGCATGCCCATGTAGTCCGCCGTGGTCCGTTCCATCCCCTGCGCAGACCCTTGAAGGCCGCGAAAGATATTGCCGCCGCCGATCCCCATGCAAATCTCTACGCCCATATCATGAACGCTTTGGACTTCGCGGGCAATCCGCTCCACGGTGGGCGGATGCAGGCCAAAGCCCTGATCCCCCATCAGCGCCTCTCCTGAGATCTTGAGCATCACACGATCAAAGGACTTGGGGGCGGTATCTGGGGACATGGGGGCACCTTTCCGGTACAGGGTGTTTCGTTTGGGCGCAAAATGTCGCAAATGACGAACAGTTTCAATGAGTCCAATAGAGGGTGAGAAAAGAAATGCACATATCCGCCGCCCTGACCCAGGCCCTGAACGCGGTGCCCGCGGATCAGCCTGTGCTGATCGCGGGGCCCACGGCATCGGGCAAATCCGCGCTGGCCCTGCAGATTGCGGCCGCACAAGGCGGGGTGATTGTGAATGCCGATGCCTCGCAGGTCTATGACTGCTGGCGCGTGATCACGGCGCGGCCCTCTGCCGCCGAAGAACGGCAGGCACCCCATGCGCTTTATGGGCATGTGGGCGCACGCGACCCCTATTCAACGGGCCATTGGCTGCGCGAAGTCACGGCGCTGCTGGCCACGGGGCAACGGCCCATCATCGTGGGCGGCACGGGGTTGTATTTTGCAGCGTTGACCCAGGGGCTGGCAGAAATACCCGCAACACCGCCCGATATCCGCACCCGGGGGGATGGCATTGCGCTGGCTGATCTGCTGGCCACGCTTGATCCTGAAACCGCCAGCCGGATCGACATAAACAACCGCGCCCGCGTTCAGCGCGCATGGGAAGTGCAGCAGTCCACCGGGCGCAGCATGGCGGCATGGCAGGACGATACCGGCCCGCCGGTCCTGCCGTTGTCACAATGTCACCCTATCGCCTTTGACGTGGACAAGAATTGGTTGAACGCGCGCATCGCGCAGCGGTTCGATCTGATGCTGGAACAGGGTGCGCTGGCCGAAGTTGCCGCGCACCGCGACAGCTATGATCCCGCCCTGCCCGCGCACCGCGCCATTGGCGTGCCGGAACTGATGGCACATCTGGCCGGAGAGATCACTTTGGCACAGGCCAAAGAGGCCACAATCATCGCGACCCGGCGTTACGCAAAGCGCCAGCGGACCTGGATCCGCAACAAAATGGCAGATTGGCATAGGGTCAGCCTGAACTGACCCATAAATTATCAACCTTTTTGGCGCTATTTAGCCGTTTATCTCAGCCATAATTGCGATTATACGATGATTCATGCTTTCTGGCGTCACTGACATACACATCCGAAGCCTGAACCAGCTTGCCCAGGGGCAGGACTGGCGATTGCTGCTGGCCCATGATGTGCCATACCATCTGTTGCTTTGGATCACAAGGGGACAGGGGCGCGTATTGCTTGACGGTATGCGTCGGGGCATCGGGGCGCATAACGTGCTTTTCGTTCCGGCAGGATCGCTCTTTGCGCTTGATCTGGGCAGGCAAAGCATTGGGCAGGCCGTGTTGATCCCTGCCGGAACCCCTCTGCGCCTGCCGGAAATCCCGCGCCACCTACGGATCCGTGACGTTCACGTGCAATCCGAACTGACCGGCTTGATCGAGGCCGCCATGCGCGAAAGTCAAAGCACGCGTGCGTTGCGCGGCGATGCGCTTGAGGCCCATGCCGCCTTGTTGTCGGTTTGGTTGCGCAGGCAGATCATGCAGGACGAACATGTCCCCGAGCGTCGCAATGCAGCAGGCCGGCTGAGCAAGCGGTTTTGCGATCTGTTGTCCGCGCGGTATGGCAGCGGCGATGTCATGGCAGATTATGCCGCTGCCCTGGACGTCACGCCGACCCATCTGACCCGCGCGGTCAAGGCCGCGACAGGCAAGACCGCCTCAGATCTGTTGACAGAACGTGTCGTATACGAGGCCCGCCGATTGCTGGAGGAGACAAAGGAGCCCGCGCAGAACATTGCCCGTTTCCTGGGGTTCGGGTCTGCCGCCTATTTCACCCGGTTTATCCAGCAACACACCGGCCAAACCCCCAGCAAACTGCGCGGGCACGCGGGCTGAACACCACCTGAACATGCCGTTTCTTGGCCAAGATGTCGCTTTTGACCTTTTGGAGTGTCGCAAAAATGATCTGTACTGGCGGTGCAAGACATTGACCTTATGCCCGCACTGGTGCCTGATAGCCGTGAGGGACGATTGTGGAGGGGAACAGGATATCGTCAGATATCATGGTCAACCCTTTGACTACTCAAACCGCATTGGACCTTGATCTGGAACGGACTTTCGTTTGGTTCAGAGCGCTACGCAGGCCGCAGGCCAAATAAGAAACGGTGGGGAAAACCCTGCCAAGCCACCAACAGGGGCGCTAAATGGGAATTTTTATCTTACGCCGGCTCGGTGTGATGTTGCTGACGGCGTTATGCCTGACGTTCATCGTATTCTGGCTGACCAATCTTTATCCAAATCTTGAAAAGCTCGCCAAGACCCAAGGCAACTTCCGCATGTCGGACGAGGCCGTTTCCTCTTATCTTGGGGACCGGGGATATTTGCAGCCCATGCCGGTGAAATTTGGCCAATGGCTGGGCGTGATGCCCGGTTGGGTGACCGAAAAGGACGACGGCAAGGTTTTCGGCCGTTGTTTCGTTGAAGGGACCCCGGAACAGGAACGCCCGACATTCTGCGGGATCATTCAGGGGGATTGGGGGTTCTCCACTGTCTTCAAGGATGATGTGGGTGCCACGGTGATGACAAGGCTGGCCCTGACCGGCAAGCTGATGCTTTGCGTGTTGTTGCTGATGGTGCCATCCGCGCTGATCGTGGGCGTTCTGGCGGGCATGCGCGAGGGGTCCAAGCTGGACCGATCGCTCTCGACCTTTTCGATCGCGACGACGGCGACGCCGGAATATGTGTCCGGTGTGATCTTTATCGCGGTGCTGGCCTCTTCCAAATTCGGGATTTCGCCGGTGCTGGCCGAATGGGGATGGATTGACAGCAAGACATTGTTCCTGGGCTCTGCGACCTCGGCCATGGCGGATGCCAATTTCTGGAACTTCTTTTTGCCAGTCCTGACCATCTCGCTGTATGGGATGGGATATATTGCGCGGATGACACGCGCCTCCATGGCCGAAGTCATGACGGCGCAATATATTCGAACCGCGCGCCTCAAGGGTGTCAAATTTTCGGATATCGTTCTGAAACACGCGCTGCGCAACGCGCTGATCGCGCCCTTCACGGTGATCATGCTGCAAATCCCCTGGCTGTTGAACGGGGTCGTCATTGTCGAGACATTGTTCAACTACAAGGGCTTTGGATGGCTCTTGGTGCAGGCGGCGTCGAATAATGACATTGAGTTGCTTTTGGCGGTCTCGGTCGTTTCTGTTGTTGTGGTTCTGGTGACCCAGCTGATCTCTGATATCGGCTATGTCTACCTCAACCCTCGCATTCGTATCTCTTAAGGGAGCATGGACATGGAACCATTGACATGGACGGGCTCTCTCTCAGGGCTGAATTTTATCTTTATCATCGTGGCAGGGCTTTTGGTGCTGTCAGTCCTGGCCTCCATCCTGGTGTCGCTCGTGCCGTCGTCGGACGCGCGTGCCGTGGGGGCGGATGGCAGTCTGGCCACCGACAAGGGGGCGGCCGGATTTATCAACATGCTGACCGGCTATCTGTTTTATGCCTTTATCGCCGTTGTCCTGGCCTATCTGGTGGGCCGCGTCATCATGGGGACCTCTGCGGGTATCTTTGGCGGGATGTCACGGCAATTCCTGCCGGTCTGGATCGCGTTGATCGTAACCTTCGCGCTCTCGATCACTTACAAGCGCAGGCTGGGGCTGTATGGCAAACTGTTCGACAGCACCGTGGGCATGATCGGCTTTGCCATCGTGATGTTCTGGGTGTTCACGGGCATCATGGGCGGTGTGATGGATCTGTTGATCACCCATGACAGCCTGAGCCAGGTGTCCGGCATGAAGAACAAGCTGCCCGGCACGCCGCTGAGCGGGGCCGAGGACGGCGACTTTGGCTGGTTTCTGCTGGGGGGGGACAATCTGGCGCGCGATGTCTTCAGCCGCCTGATCAAAGGATCCTGGGTCGTGGTGCAGATTGCGCCGATGGCCACGCTCTTTGCCTTTATGGTGGGTATTACGCTGGGCCTGCCTGCGGGATATTACGGCGGGCGTCTGGACACGGTACTGAGCTTTCTGGCCAACCTGATCCTCGCCTTTCCGGTTATCTTGCTGTTCTATCTGCTGGTCACACCCGAGATCGTGCTGACGGGCATACCCAACTATATGGCGGTCTTCCTGTTCATATTCCCGATCATCTTTGTGGCGATCTTGCTGAACTCGCGCTTCTATACCCAGCCGAGCCTGCGCACCCCGCTGCTGATCGTGGTGCTGGGGGTTCTAGGCTGGCTTTATCTGTCGCTGATCAGTTCGAACGGGGCGATTGTGGACACTGGCACCTACCGGATCCCCGGGCTGCCTGCGGTGCTGGATGGGTTCGACATTGATGGTGGTATACTGGTGGTCTTTGTGTCGGTGGTCTTTGTGAACTCGCCCACGGTGTTTCGTATCGTGCGCGGCCTCGCGCTTGACATCAAGACACGCGACTACGTGGCCGCCGCACAGACGCGGGGAGAAGGTCCGTGGTACATCATGCTATGGGAGATCCTGCCCAATGCGCGTGGCCCGCTGATCGTCGATTTTTGTCTGCGGATCGGCTATACGACCATCCTTTTGGGGACCTTGGGCTTCTTTGGTCTGGGGCTGGAATCCGAGAGCCCGGACTGGGGCAGCACGATCAACGCAGGAAGGCGTTTGCTGTCGCTTTATCCCCATGCGGCGATTGCGCCCGCACTTGCGCTGTTGAGCCTGGTGTTGGGGTTGAACCTGCTGGCGGATGGTCTGCGCGAGGAAAGCCTGCGCGATTGATGGAGAGACGTTCGGGGGCCCTGCCCCCGGACCCCCGGAAGTTTATTGGCAAGATGAAGCAGGGGACCTGCGCCCATCTTGCAACGAGGAGACAACATGGTGAAGCAAGCATATGACGGGCCGATCCTTGAGATCGACAAACTGTCGATTTCGTTTTTCACGAGGCTGCGCGAAATTCCGGCGGTGATGGATTTTTCTGTCTCGGTCAAACCCGGTGAAGCGGTGGGGCTGGTGGGGGAAAGCGGCTGTGGTAAATCGACTGTTGCACTTGGGGTGATGCAGGATCTGGGCAAGAACGGGCGCATTGTGGGCGGTTCGATAAAGTTCAAGGGACGCGATCTGGGGCAGATGTCGGACGAAGAATTGCGCGACATTCGCGGCTCTGAGATCGCGATGATCTATCAAGAGCCGATGGCCTCGCTGAATCCTGCGATGAAAATCGGGCGTCAGTTGATGGAAGTGCCGATGATCCATGCGGGCATGTCCGAAAAGGAAGCCTATGACCGCGCATTGATGGTCGTGACGGATGTGAAGCTGCCCGATCCCAAGCGCATTCTGGACGCCTATCCCCACCAGCTGTCTGGTGGACAGCAGCAGCGGATCGTCATCGCCATGGCGCTGATGTCTGAGCCGTCGCTGCTGATCCTGGATGAGCCCACGACCGCGCTGGATGTGACGGTAGAGGCGGCGGTGGTCGAATTGGTCAAGGACCTGGGCAAGAAATACGGCACTTCGATGCTGTTCATCTCGCATAACCTGGGGCTGGTGCTGGAGACCTGTGACCGCATCTGCGTGATGTATTCGGGTGAAGCGGTGGAGCGCGGCTCCATTGAGGATGTGTTCGATGAGATGCAGCATCCCTATACGCAGGCGCTGTTCCGGTCCATTCCGCTGCCAGGTGCCGACAAGAATGCGCGCCCGCTGATTGCCATTCCGGGCAACTTCCCCCTGCCCCATGAGCGGCCCAAGGGCTGCAACTTTGGCCCGCGCTGCGACTATTTCGAAGCGGGGCGCTGTGATGCGGGTGATATTGTCATGTCGGCTGTGCCGGGCAATGACCGCCATCACACGCGATGTCTGAAGTTTCAGGAAATCGACTGGAACGCACCGCTGGAGCTGGCGGAGGTCAAGACCAAGGGCGAGATCGGCGAAGTTGTTCTCAAGATGGACAAGCTCAAGAAATACTACCAGGTGGCGGCAAATGCGATGTTTGGCGGGGGTGACACCAAGGTGGTCAAGGCCAATGAAGAGCTGACGTTCGAGGCCCGCGAATCCGAGACATTGGCGATCGTGGGGGAATCGGGCTGCGGCAAATCCACCTTTGCGAAGGTTCTGATGGGGCTTGAGACGGCCACCGAGGGACAGATCCTGCTCAATGGTGAAAGCATCGGCGGGGTGCCGATTGAAAAGCGCACCACCCAGAATGTCGCGGATGTGCAGATGGTGTTCCAGAACCCCTTTGACACGCTGAACCCTTCGATGACGGTGGGCCGCCAGATCATCCGCGCGCTTGAGATTTTCAAGATCGGCAAGAACGAGGCTGAGCGCAAAAAGCGGATGCTGGAATTGCTGGACCTGGTGAAGCTGCCGCGTGAATTTGCCAATCGGATGCCACGGCAATTGTCCGGCGGGCAAAAGCAGCGTGTTGGCATTGCCCGCGCCTTTGCGGGGGATGCGCGGATTGTTGTGGCGGATGAACCGGTATCGGCACTGGATGTATCGGTGCAGGCGGCGGTGACCGATCTGTTGATGGAAATCCAGCGCGAGCACAAGACCACGCTGCTGTTCATTTCCCATGACCTGTCGATCGTGCGTTACCTCAGTGACAGGGTCATGGTGATGTATCTCGGCCATGTGGTGGAACTGGGCGATACCGACCAGGTCTTCTCGCCTCCCTATCATCCCTATACAGAGGCGCTGCTGTCGGCGGTGCCTATTGCCGATACGCGGGTCAAGAAAAAGCACATCGTGCTTGAGGGCGATATTCCTTCTGCGATGAACCCGCCGCCCGGTTGTCCGTTCCAGACGCGGTGCCGCTGGAAATCAGAAGTCCCCGGTGGGTTGTGCGAAACGCAGGTCCCGCCGATGCGGGTGTTGGCCGATGGCCACCAGGTCAAATGCCACCTGTCGGATCAGAAGTTCGCCGAGATGGAGCCTGTGATCGAGATCAATGTCGCCGCCGAATAACCCCGGGCGTGGCCCTGTATTGGGCCGCGCCCCTCTTGGCGACATCAGATTGGTCTGGTGGGTTGCGTTTAGCCCGTGAGGGCGTGGGTCTAATTGCCGCCAATGATGCGCACATAGTTGCGCGTCTCTTTGTAGGGTGGGACACCGCCGTGTTTTTTCACGGCACCGGGTCCTGCATTATAGGCGGCCAAGGCCAGTTTCCATGTGCCAAAGGTGCGGTATTGTTCCTTGAGGTAGCGCGCGCCGCCGTCAAGGTTCTGGATCGGATCCTTGGGGTCGACCCGCAGCAGGCGGGCCGTGGCGGGCATCAACTGCGCCAGACCGATGGCACCGGCATGAGAGACCGCAGCGGGGTTCCAATTGCTTTCTTGTTGGACAAGCCGCAAGAACAGATCGACAGGCACATTGTGCCGGATGGCCGCTTCTTTTGCGATGGGCAGGAACTTGCCCTTGTATTGGCCGCGATATTTGGGCGTCTGCCATTTTGTTGGCGTCACAACAGAAGGCGGCTGCAGCCGAACTGAGGATGAATATTGCTTGGCCGCGCGCGTATCGAGCAGTTTGGACTGCGATTTGAACAAGGCCTTGCGGTTCTTGGAGGACAGGACATCGGCCGCAACCGGTACCGCCAGCAGAGCGAGCACACCAAAGGTCGCAAAGGTAGCACATACTGTTCTTTTCAGCATCCTGTCGGCGCTCCTGCCCGTTTCGATTTGGCCGACTATACCAGAAATCAGGCCCTCTGCCAGACATAGATCAACCGTCTTGCCGGGGGCGTTTTGGATTGGGAACGGGATATACAGGCGGACAGGACACAACAGGATAAAGGGGCGTAGGGGCAAACTCGGCCTGAAAGGCTTCGTTAACCATGGTCGGGCCAAGGTTGGGCCGGTATAAGACCAAAATGAAGCAAGCGACCGGATTCGGTGGCCTACAGCAAGAGACTGACAGGGGATGTTATGGCTGGTTCAGTGAACAAAGTGATCTTGATCGGAAATCTGGGGCGTGACCCTGAGGTGAGGTCCTTCCAGAATGGCGGCAAGGTGTGCAACCTGCGCATCGCCACATCAGAGACGTGGAAAGACCGCAACACCGGTGAGCGGCGCGAAAAGACCGAATGGCATTCGGTGGCGATCTTTCAGGAGGGGCTGGTGCGCATCGCAGAGCAATACCTCAAGAAAGGGTCCAAAGTGTATATCGAGGGCCAGTTGCAGACGCGCAAATGGCAAGATCAGTCCGGTCAGGACAAATATTCGACCGAAGTGGTTCTGCAAGGCTATGGCGGCACTTTGACCATGCTGGACGGTCGGGATGGTGGCGGCTCTGGCGGTGGTGGCTATGACAGTGGTCCACAGGGCGGCGGTTATGACAGCGGTCCGCAGGGCGGTTATGACAGTGGCCCGCAGGGTGGCGGTTCTGGCGGCGGCGGTGGGTCGTCGCGTGATCTGGACGACGAAATCCCGTTTTGATGACACAACGGGCCTCTGTCAGGGCGTTGACGACATCGGACGCGACAGAGGCCCTTGTGCTTTATAATGAATTGACGGTCGGGCCAAAAGCTTTGGACCACTCCGCCTTTGCTGGCGTGATCCACCATCAGGGAACGACGGTTTACGGTGCATTTGACGGTCCCACCCTGACAGCGATGGTCACATTACATCTGTTGCCAAACGCGGTCTGGGATGGACGACCTTACGGTTTGATCGAGAACGTCGTCACCCGCCACATCTACCAAAGACAGGGTTATGGCCGTCAGGTCATGCAGACAGCCCTTGATGCGGCATGGGCTGCAGACGCCTATAAGGTCATGCTGATGACCGGACAGGGCCGTGGCGCTGCGGGCTTTTATGAAGCCATCGGTTTTTCGTCCAAAGACAAATTTGCGATGGTGATGCGCAAGGAATGACAGGCGGGCGTTGGATGAACGCCAACGCCGAATTCAAGGGCACGTCCCGCCTACGATCTGTCGCGCAATGCGTCCCGCAGCAGGTTCAGCACCACGTCTCGCGGCACATCCGAAGTGACAAAAGCCTGCCCGATGCCGCGCGCCAGGATAAAGCGCAACTGCCCGTCCACGACCTTTTTGTCCTGCCCCATCAGGTCCAGAAGGGCCTCTGCCGAGGGCAGATCGCCATCGATATCGGCAAGGTCGGTTTTCATCCCCATGGCGCGCAGATGGGCGCGCACGCGGCTTGGTTCTTCTTGGGCACATAGCCCCAGACGGGCGGATAATTCAAACGCCAGCGCACAGCCGATGGCCACGCCTTCACCATGCAGCAGGCGATCCGAATAGCCTGTCGCCGTTTCCAGCGCATGGCAGAACGTATGCCCCAGATTCAATAGCGCGCGATCCCCCTGCTCTGTCTCGTCGCGCATGACGATATCCGCTTTCATCTGCACTGAACGCTGCACGGCGGCTATTCTGGCACCCATGTCACCTGCGGACATGGCAGGCCCTTGGGTTTCCAGCCATTCGAAAAAGGACGCATCCCCCAGCAGGCCGTATTTCACCACTTCGCCGTAACCGGCCAGAAAATCGCGCGGCTGCAGCGTGCCCAGAACCGCCGTATCGGCCAGAACCAGCGTGGGCTGGTGAAAGGCCCCGATCAGGTTCTTGCCCTGACGGACGTTGATGCCGGTCTTGCCTCCGACCGAACTGTCCACCTGTGCCAGCAGTGACGTGGGCATCTGAACAAACCGCACACCGCGCCGCAGGATGGCCGCCGCGAACCCCACCAGATCACCGATCACACCGCCGCCCAGGGCGATGACCACATCGCGACGTTCGACCTTTTGGTCCAGCAACCAATCGGTGCAGCGCTCTACCGACGCCCAGCTCTTGGTGGCCTCACCGGGGGGCAAATGCAGCGCCTCAAGCGTGATGCCCGCAGACGCCAGCCCTTCGCGCAGCGCCTCCAGATGCAATGCGCCGACGGTTTCATCGGTGATCACGGTGACGCGTGGACGTGCCAGAAATGGTGCGACATGCCGGCCTGCCGCTGACAATAGATCGGGGCCGATCAGCACGTCATAGGCGCGGCCGGGCAAATCCACATGAACTGTTTCAGGCATCTGTTCGTTCCAATACATCTGTGCGCTGGGCCAATGTGGCGATGACACGCTCCGCCATGGTTTCAATGCTGACGCCGGGGTCGCATTTCACCGACAGGTCGGCCTGCCGGTACATCGGCAGCCGCGCCTCATAAAGCTGGGACAGCGTGCGCTTGGGATCGGATGTTCGCAGCAACGGTCTGGTGTCCTTGTGCCGCACCCGGTTCCACAACAGTTCCAGATCGGCGTTCAACCAGACAGAGACACCTTGCTGCGAAATCAGCTTTCGATTGCCCTCAGCCAGAAAGGCACCGCCACCGGTGGACAGGATTCCCTTTTCACTCTCCAGCAGCCGCGCAATCACTTCGGATTCGCGCTTGCGAAAGAACGCCTCTCCGTCGCGCTCAAAGATTTCCGGTACACTCAGATTGGCAGCCGCCTCAATTTCAAGGTCGCTGTCCAGAAACGGCACCCCGATACGGGCTGCAAGCGCTTTGCCAACTGCAGTTTTGCCTGCCCCCATCATGCCAACCAGCACGACCGTCTTTTTCAGACGATAAAGCGGGGTTGGGGCATTGTGATCGGCCATGGTTTGCTCAATTCCACTCATTTTCATGTGAATGACGTGATCTTGGCCAAAAGGCCATATATAGAATGAACAGGCAGCGCTAAAACAAACGGGCAGTTTTCATGGGTCGACTATTCAAGTTTCTGATTTTCTTGACAATTATAGGTTTTGTCGCGCTTGTCGCCTATGCCTATGTGGCACCTTTTTTTGGTGTCGAATTCGCCCCGTCCCCTGTCGAGATGAGACAGACAGTCACCCTGGGGACAGACTGAATGCGCCCAAACCGCATGCCTGCCTGGCCCAGCAGCCTTTTTGCAGCCGTGATATGCAGCAGCCTCGGCCCCACTGCGACGGCCCAATCACAGGTGGCCCAGAAAGAGGTTTCGCAAACAGAGATTCCCCTGTCGGTGATCGACTGGCTTGGGACACAGGCACCCGCCGCGCCGACGGCCAAGTTGCGACCAGAAGAGCCGCCGGTGACACAGACAGCGCTTGTACCAGACGTTGCCGTCCAGTCGCTGGGCGCGCCGGGTCCGCGCGAGATCGGGCTGGTGCCCCCCACCGTTACCGGCCTGCCTGTCCAGCTTTGGGCAGGCAGTGACCTGGAAAGCCTGAAGCGGCTGATTGCCCTGATGCCGGACCTGCATCTGCCCGCCGCCCAAGCGCTGCTCTATACGGTACTTCTGGCCGAGGCAGGTGCGCCCGGCGGCAAAGCCGACGCAGGCGATGCCCTGGCATTGGCCCGTGTCGAAAAGCTGATCGCCCGAGGGGCGCTGGACCCCGCCTTGTCCTTGATCGAACAGGCCGGTGTGACCACAAGCCCGCAACATTTTGACCTGTGGATGCAAATCAGCCTGCTGACAGGCACCGAAGATCGCGCCTGTGCGATGCTCTCGGCCTCTCCCTTTCTCAGTGCGGATTACGGGTTTCGCATCTTTTGTGATGTCCGGGCCAGGCGCTGGGAAAACGCGGCATTGATGCTCAACACCGCCCATGCGCTTGATCTGATCCCTGAGCCGCAATTGGCGCTGCTGGATCGTTTCATGGACCCCGACGCCTTTGAAGGGGAACCCACGCTGCCGCAGCCCCGTCAAATGGACCCGCTCAGCTTTCGATTGTTTGAAACCATAGGAGAGCCGCTGCCCTCCAGCACCTTGCCCCGCGCCTATGCGGTGGCCGATCTGCGTGATCTGGCAGGCTGGAAATCGCAGATCGAAGCGGCAGAGCGGCTGACCCGGGCCGGTGCCCTGCCCGACAATCGGCTTCTGGGCCTGTACACAGATCGTAAACCTGCCGCATCTGGCGGGGTATGGGACCGGGTGGCGGCCTTGCAACGGTTTGAAACCGCTCTGGGCTCGGGCAGTGTGGAGGCCGTGACCAAAACCCTGCCCCCCGTCTGGCAGGCGATGACAGAAGCCGCATTGGAAGTGTCCTTTGCCACCCTGTTTGCCGCCCCGCTGTCCGGCATCCCCTTGACCGGGCGCGCCGCAGCCATCGCCCAAGAAATACAATTGCTGTCGCCCGGATATGAAAATGCTGCCGCACAGATGCAAGACGACACAATCGTGGTGCGCGTGGCGTTGGGGCAATTGCCCTCTGCACGCCCCGCAGAGGTGATGCAGGCGGCCGTTTACGATGCCTTCAACGATGCGGCACCACGGGCCGACCTTGTCGCGATGGTAGCGCAGGACCGTCTGGGCGAGGCGATCTTGAACGTGCTTTCCCTGGCGCACAAGGGGGCGCGCGGCAATGCCCGGACCCTGACGGATGCCTTGGCCACGTTGCGGGCGCTGGGGCTTGAGGATACGGCCCGCCGGCTGGCGATCCAGACGCTCTTGTTGGACAGGTGACCATGCAGACCGATACCTTTCACTGGATATCCAGCTTTCTCGAAGCACAATCAGCAGAACTGGGTGCGGCCACGAACACCCAATTGGCCTATGGTCGCGACCTCAAGGATTTTGACGCCTTTCTGGCCGGCCGGGACCTGAATTTCGCGGATGCATCCCGCGCAGATGTAGAGGGCTATCTGGTCTATTGCGATGCGCAGGGCCTTGCCAAATCGACCCGCGCCCGCAGGCTTTCCGCGATCAAGCAGCTCTACCGCTTTGCCTTTGAGGAAGGGCTGCGCAGTGACAATCCCGCCATTCAGATCTCTGGCCCCGGTCTGGACAAACGCCTGCCGAAAATCCTGACCGAAGCCGAAGTTGACCTGCTGCTTGCGGCGGCGCGCAGCTCTGGCCGGTCCCGCAGCGATCAGCAACGCAATACCTGTCTGATGGAACTGCTCTATGCGACGGGCATGCGGGTCAGCGAACTGGTCAGCCTGCCCATCGCCGCCACAAGGGGCGACCCACGGCTCTTGCTGATCATGGGCAAGGGCGGCAAGGAACGGATGGTCCCGCTCTCGCCGCCTGCGCGCGAAGCCTTGGCAGTCTGGCTTGAGACCCGCGATGCGCTGGATGAGGAAAACCGCCTCGCCCGCAAGCCAGTGTCGCGGTTCCTCTTTCCGTCACGGGGCAAATCGGGCCACCTGACCCGGCATTGGTTCTACCTGTTGATCAAGGAATTCGCCGTCGCCGCAGGCGTGGAACCTGGCAAGGTCACCCCCCACACCCTGCGGCACGCCTTTGCCACGCATCTGCTGGCCAATGGGGCCGATTTACGTGCCATTCAGACCATGCTGGGCCATGCGGATGTGGCAACCACCGAAATCTATACCCATGTGTTGGAAGAGCGGCTGGCCGAACTGGTGCTGGAACGTCACCCGCTGGCCAATGACGGCCGGCGCAACTCTGCTGGCAAGATATCTTCTGATGGCCAGTAACCCCTGTGCAATCCATCCCGGTAGCCTTGGGGCAACCCGGCCTGCATCATGTCCTGTGCGGCCCCCTCCACGTCATAGGTCAGCCGCCTGATCTGCACCGCGCCCTCCTCCAGCAGCACATAGCGGGTCTGTTGACAGCCATCATGGGGCGGCATGCCGATCACGCCTGCGTTGATCCAGCGCCCCGTGCTGGTGGCCGCGACAAAGGGAATGCCACAATGGCCCGCAATCACGTGATCCACAGGTCCGATGGCCTGTCCGATCAGGGCTATTTCATCCTCAAGAACAGCAGCATCGGTGCCAGGCCAGATGAAGCGTGCGACATCACTGACCCCGCCGTGGATCACCGCATAACGCGCGCCTTGATGCACAAAGCTGATGATATCCGGCAAGGCCGCCATCCAGGCCTTGTCATCCCGGTTCAGCATCTGGCTGGCAAAACCATACCACCCCGCACTTAGCAGATCACAGGCAGAGCCCGCCTCGAACCCGCAGCCGCATTCCTGCGCGCCCTGCCCCAATTGGATTTCGCAATTGCCCGCAACAACCGCACAGCCAAGGTCACGCATCTGTGCCACGCAGCGCTGCGGCGCACCGCAATAGGCGACAATATCGCCCGTGCAGATCATCTGCTCCGGCCCCAGCCCAAACGCATCTGCCTCAGCAACCAACGCCTCAAGCGCCTGCGCATTGGAATATGGCCCCCCAAACAGCAAGAGCGGACCGTCCAAAATGCCAAGATCGCGATGCTTCATGCCGCAGTTGCCGTCCTTGCTCTTGAACGCGGGGGCAAGCCACCCCATAACCAAGTCTACACTTATCATAAGGACTTGAGCTCGAATGGAAACCGACCCCGTGGTGATTGACAGCGCTTTTTGGTTCAGCGCTGGCATTATCCTGTTTTTGCTGGTGTTGTCCGGCTTCTTTTCAGGCTCGGAAACCGCGCTGACGGCCGCCTCTCGCGGCAAGCTGCGGGCACAGGCAGACAAGGGATCCAAAGGAGCCGAGCGCGCGCTGAACATCACCGAAGACAATGAACGGCTGATCGGCTCTGTTCTGCTGGGCAATAACCTGGTGAACATCCTTGCCGCATCGCTGGCCACGACGATGTTCACCCGCGTCTTTGGCGAAAGCGGCGTGGCGATGGCCACGCTGGTCATGACCCTTTTGGTTCTGATCTTTGCCGAAGTCCTGCCCAAGACCTATGCCATCACCAATTCCGAACGCGCCGCATCGCTGGTGTCACGGCCTATCGGGATCGTCGTTCTGGTCTTTTCACCGGTCGTGGCGGCAGTCCGGCTCCTGGTCCGTGGCATCCTGCGCCTGCTCGGGGTCCAGGTCGACCCCGACAGCAACATCCTGGCAGTACGCGAAGAGATTGCCGGTGCCCTGCAGCTGGGCCATTCCGAAGGTGTGGTCGAAAAAGAAGACCGTGACCGCATCCTCGGCGCGCTCGATCTGCGCGAACGTGTGGTCGAAGAGATCATGCTCCACCGCTCGGGCATCGAAATGATCGACGCGGCATCTGCCCCGTCCGACATCCTCGAACAATGCCTCCAGTCCAACCATACGCGGCTGCCCGTCTTTCGGGATGATCCCGAAAACATCATCGGGGTGATCCACGCCAAGGACCTGTTGCGCGCCATGTACAAGCTGATCGGCGGACCGGATGGCGATGCAGCAGCCCTCAAGAAATTCGATGTGGCCAGCGTGGCGATGAAACCCTATTTCGTGCCCGAAACCTCCACGCTCGACGAACAGATGCGCCAGTTCCTGCGCCGCCGCACCCATTTTGCCCTTGTTGTGGATGAATACGGCTCGCTCCAGGGCCTGATCACGCTTGAGGACATCCTCGAAGAAATCGTCGGCGAGATCACCGATGAATTCGACCCCCACGCAGACCAGGAACTCCTGCCCGGCGAAGACGGCCATTTCTACGTGGACGGTGCCATGACGATCCGCGACCTGAACCGGGCAACCGATTGGTCCCTGCCCGATGACGAGGCCAATACCCTTGCCGGACTGGTGATCCACGAGGCCCAGATGATCCCGACCCCCGGTCAGGTCTTCAGCTTTCATGGCTTCCGCCTTGAGGTCATGGGCCGCGAGGGCAACCGCATCACCCAGCTAAAGATCAAACCCCTCTGATCCAGCCACACTGCCTGCTCTTTTTGGCCCTAAATACCTGCCGCACTCTCATCCGGGTCCCCCGCCTGGTTGGGGATACACCCTTTATCAGCCTGTCTGAAAAAACACCCTAGGCCCGCAGGCGCGCGCCCTTGGGATCAAAGGGCGGCTCTGCCAGCACAACCGCTTGGTGCGGCCGCCCCAGGACCATAACCTCGACAGTATCACCGGCCTGCACATCCTTGACAAACCCCAGGGCAAGCGACTGGCCCACGCAATAGCCATAGGCCCCCGATGTCACGCGGCCGACGCCCTTGCCGTCCTTGAAAATCGGCTCGCCGCCGGTGGCATCGGCATGTGACGCATCGGTCTGGGCGCTGTCCAGCGCCAGCACGACCAGCCGTTCGCGCAGCGGTCGGGCCAGCGTCTGTGCGACAGCGGCCTTGTTGAGAAAATCCTTGTCCATCTTGCACAGCCGGTCCAGCCCCACCTCCTGTGGCCAATATTCGGGGCTGTATTCCCGGCTCCAGGACCCATATCCCTTTTCAATCCGCAGCGACATGAGCGCGCGCGATCCGACAGGGCCGGCACCCAGATCGGCACCCGCCTCGACAAGGGCGGCAAAAAGGCGGGCCTGATCCTGGGCGTCGCAATGCAGTTCCCACCCCAGGTCGCCAGTGAAACTGACCCTCAGCGCCAGGCAGCGCAGGCCGGCAATCTCGATCCAGGCAGAACGCATGAAGGGAAAATCCGCCGTCGCAAGCGAGGCATTTGTCAGGCGTTGCAACAGGTCGCGCGACTTGGGGCCTGCCACGTTGAAGCCGCACATCGCCTCTGTGCGGCTTTCAAATGTCGTGCCTTGGGGCAGCGGCACCTGCTTGAAGAACCGCGTATGATAACGCTCGGCCATGCCGGACCCGATGATCCAGAACTCATCTTCGGCCAGACGGGTCACAGTGAAATCCCCCGCAATGCCGCCACGCACCCCGATCAGCGGTGTCAGACAGGACCGCCCGACGGCGCGTGGCATCGTATTGGCAAAGATTGCATTCAGCCATGCCTCGGCCCCCGGCCCTTTGACGCGGTATTTGGCAAAATTGGAGATATCGATGATGCCCGCATCTGTGCGCAGCATCTTGCATTCGGCACCGACCTGCGTCCACCACTCCTGACGGGTGAAACCTTCGGTCCGGTCCTTGGAACCTTGCGGATAGCCGTAATACAGCGGATGTTCCCAGCCATAATTCAGGCCAAAGACGGCACCCAGATCGCGCTGCGCACCGTAAGCGGGGCGTTGGCGCATGGGGCGGCCCGCCTCGCGTTCCTCATTGGGAAAGTGGATCTTGAAACGGTTGGCATATTGGTCGCCCACCCGCGCCTTGGTAAAGGCCGCATCGGCCCAGTCGCCAAAGCGCGCCATATCCCAGGCAAACATGTCATAGCGGGTTTCGCCCGTCACGATCCAATCGGCGGCCAGCAGCCCCATGCCGCCAGACTGCGAGAAGCCCGGAATGATGCCGTTACAGCAGAAATAATTCGACAGCTCAGGCACCGGGCCGAACAGAACATTGGAATCCGGCGACCAGATCATCGGGCCGTTGATCACCCGCTTGATCCCCGCCTCGCCCACGGCGGGCACGCGGTCAATCGCGCGCAACATGTTTTCCTCGATCCGCTCCAGGTCATCGGCGAACAACTCATGGCCAAAGCCCTGCGGCGTGCCCTCTTCGGCCCAGAACCGCATGTCCTTTTCATAGGCCCCGACCAGCAGGCCCTTGCCTTCCTGGCGCAGGTAATATTCCCCGTCGCGGTCCGCGACAGAGGGCAAGCGGCGGTCCATCTGTGCAATTTCAGCGATGGTCTCGGTCACGAAATACTGATGTTCGGTAGGTTGCAACGGCAGCTTCAGCCCCGCCAGAGCCGCAACTTCACGCCCCCAAAGCCCGGCTGCGTTCACCACCCATTGGGTGGCGATATCGCCCTTGTCGGTGCGCACGATCCATGTGCCATCGGCCTGCTGCTCGGTGCCGGTGACGGGGCAAAAGCGGATGATCTCTGCCCCGTTCTGGCGCGCGCCTGCCGCATAGGCGTTGGTTACGCCCGACGGGTCCACATTGCCGCCAGAAGGTTCGAACATGATACAGCGGATGCCGTCGAAATCCACCAGCGGATGCAGCGCTTCGGCCTCGGCACGGCTGACTTCATGGAAATTCAGACCGTAATATTTGGCCTTGGCCGCCTGCAGCCGCAACTGGTGTTCGCGCGCTTCGGTCTGCGCCAGATAGAGCGATCCGGGCTGGAACACACCGCAGCTTTGGCCCGTCTCGGCCTCCAGCGCGTTGTACAGATCCAGCGTATAGTTCTGGATCCGCGTGATGTTGTTGTTGTCGTGCAACCCGTGAATATTGGCCGCCGCATGCCAGGTGGAGCCCGATGTCAGCTCATCGCGCTCCAGCAGCACCACATCTGTCCATCCCAG
>Ga0213868_10000416_pt1 | contig 39803 bp, 89 predicted proteins | sample PICome_9_FD_160087 | JGI IMG/M metagenome (GOLD analysis project Ga0213868, IMG submission 160087) | Coastal seawater microbial communities near Pivers Island, North Carolina, United States - PICO127 | ecosystem: Environmental > Aquatic > Marine > Coastal | place: USA: North Carolina...
AAGTATTAGAATATACCCATATAGGTGTATATCGGTATAGTTAATTATATGAGGGTGTCATTATCCGTAAAAGAGGGATTATTTAGGAGCATCATCTACTCTATTGATGATAGTCTTTTTTAAATCTTCGGTAAGGTCTAATATCTTATCGTTGGGGAAGGGGTTAACATGCAATTCCTCTTCTATATCACATATCTTATAGTACATATGGATGAGTTCTTTCTGAGTTATCATAGGGCTGGATGGTATTATACGTTATCTAATATAACTATGTAGTCTTTGTTCTTTTTATATTCTATTACATATACTATCCTTATTACTTATATTACTATTCTTAGCTATATTATTATTAGCTATGTTTTCCAACTTCGAGTTGGTGAGATTCGGACTTGTAGGATATCTCATTCATTAAGTGGTGAAATTGAGCTTTTGGTATGATATCTCATACAATGAAAAAACCCACCTTTTTCAGGGTGGGTTCTTTATTATTGAAAAGGTCTACAATCTAACCAACCAAATAAAACTGGTCATTAACTTCAACCTTATTAAGAACTTGAGTCAGGGTACCCAATCCAGTTACAACTCCGTTCAACTTTGGAATTGCCATTACCTTCTTTAAGGTATTGAGGTAAACACTTTTGTTTTTCCACTCAGAATAATCTCTCGTAAAAAGAATGTAATTAGAATACCCCTCCAACTCTTTGTTGAATTTCTTAATCTTTTGTTTTAAATCATTAGGGGTTTTAACTTGGGATGGTGCCGAAGTTACGTGAACGATGGATTTCGTTTCATCGTTGATAAGGATTTGACTCCTTAGATTCAATCTCCTAAAGCCTCTCTTTAGGAAAACGGGCTCTACAATTGTGTTGAACCTCTCGATAGCTTCTTCTCTATCTAATAGTGGATTCCCACCAGAATTCAATGTTTGCATAATTTGCGTTTTTTAATGTTAATAAATAATTCAGTTTTGGGATACGATATACGATTTACAGCCCTACACTTGAACTTGATTTCCTTAATATAGGAAAAATATTTTAATTATCCAAATAAAAATTAAACTATTTTGTTACAAATATAACAAATTTATTCGGTTCTAAATCTCCATAGTGGGATATAGACCCAATGGATTAAATCGGAATATTCCTCTAGCATCTCTTCTACATCTTCCATAGGATTTCGTTTCTTATGTAGGAAAGTTTCATCAAATAATCCACTCTTTAAAAATACAGGAGTAGATACTCCATTTTCGTTTTCTAATACTTTGGGTTTTTCAAACATAATAAGTTAGTAATGCTTCCTCTCTTTGTTTATGATATCTTTTTGAATCAACATTTAAATCTAATAATTCGATAAGTTCTTGACCTCTATTCCAAGCATCCAATTCATTTATAAATTGGTACATATTATATTCTTTGGGTTTCTCCATATCATCCACATTTTTGTAATGTTCGTAAACACCTCCAACATTATTTTGAAGTACATGTCCAGCTTCGTGAAGTAGGGTAATTAATCCGTTTTTCTCTAAGTTATAATTGTGGTGAATGCAAATCGTTTGCTCATCATCGGTTTTAATATAACAACTAACTGAATCAATCATTACATTCACATCGTAGTATTTTAAGAAATCTACTACTTTTTGGAAATCGGTAGGAAAGGTACTCATTATTGGATACCTCTTTCTCTTTGCTCTTTTGCTATTCTTTGTAATCTACTCCTTTGAATGATAGCTCTTCTATTGAGAATATCTCTCATCATTTGTTGGTTTCTCCAACTTCTATCTTCATGAGATAATTCAGCTCTCATTTCTCTTTCTTTCCAAAGTCTATCTTTCATTCGTTGGTCCATATTAGTAAGGGGTTTAATTATCATTAACTCAACACCTCTAATCTAATAAGAATTTTTATAAAAGTCAAGCCTTTTTTTAATTATTTTTCAAATCATCGAAAAAATCTTCCAATGCTTTTTTGAACGCTACAGCAAATCCTATGAAAAATGCTATAACAGGAAATGGCCAGAATAGTGCCCATCTTATTCTTACTGCCCAAGTTAGGTTTGGGTCTTTAGCCATATCTTCCATAAACATAGCCCAAATCGTTCCAATAAATAAATAAAGTAATATAAAATCTATCATATAAACTTTTTAATTTCAGTTTTTGTTTTCTTTGAAATATCTTTTAGATATTCACTCATATAATGTTTAGCATATTGTTCCATCAGAGTATCCAACATTGTATAATGGGAATATGCATCTGATTCAATGGGTCTGTTTTCCCATTCATTTTTATCTAACCATTCTTCTGCTCTCATTAACCTCTCATTGTTTTTATGTACTCTTCTTTGAATAAACTTTCATACCAATTCACAATTTTTGATTTGATATTTGAAATTCCATTGAATATTTTTCCTAAGTAGATATCACTTATTCCTTCTGGTGTTAAATTATCCGGATGATGCATTGGTAATATCATATCTTCCCATCCATTTTCTTGCAACCATCTCCAATCCACTTCACCATATGTTGATTCATCAATTTCAATTTCTTCACCATCAACCGAAGTTACAGTATAGATATTTTCTTCAACTGGTAAATGTCTGTGGGCTAATATATAGGATTTCAACCTATATTCTGCTGCTCTAGCATTGGTTCTACTCTCCCAACCTAAGTAAGTATTCCAAACCATACTCACAATTAGTAAAGGTACAGCGAATCTCGTTGTAAACTTATCCCAAAATAATTTGAACTTTTTTATCACAATTTTAGAATTAATTTAGTCTCTTTTTTGGTAAACTCACCAATTTTATTACCAACCCTCACATAAATCATATCACTATCATCCCAACTGTACTTATCCAAAGCATAAGTTTCAGTTTCTATTATATATTCTGATTTTTTAGATACTTTTTTAAGATTTGATTGAAATTTATCAAAATCTTTCTGATTAAATGATAATTTTAGGTAACTTTTCACCAATGTACCGCTAATCCAACTCCCATTAGAGTTTTTATCTTCAAATGTAAACGTAGATATCCCATCGATGGTATTTAATTTGAATGATTCTCCTTCTAAATTTTGACTAAATCCGAAAACTCCTAAGAGTAAAAATATTAAGTATCTCATTTCAATAACCAACTTGAGGATTGGATTTTGTTTCCTAATCCATCGATTAATTCAATACCATTTTCTTTACAAACCTCAGCTTCTGGGATTGTATCATTATTTTGGTCACCACCATTAGCGAATGCCAAATCATAAACTTCACCAAACATTTCTGAAAATTGTTTGAGGGTTTCACATTGTGTTTTATCAGTATCTTGAGAAATTAGAGCGTAATCTACATATCTAATTGCTTTTACGATTTGTAATCTTTCATCCTCATCCATAAAGTACTCAGAACCTTTCAGTTCTCTTTGCTTATCTGAATTTACAATCACCCAAAGTTTATCAGCATTTTGTTTAGCTAACTCAAATAACTCTAAGTGTCCTTTATGAAGTGGATTAAAGTATCCACTAACTATAATTGCTTTCTTTTTTGCTTCCATATTAATACTTTTTTGTTTTATCTGAAATATCCCACATTCTTCGAGCTAACATAAGTTCTCTTTTCAAATCTGAAATTTCTTTTTGTTTTTTGAACCAATCACTTCTGAGATTATCAATCTCTTCTTGCTTCTTTTTGAGGTCTTTCCTCAAACCTATATTTGTTTTGAACCATTTTATCATTATAACAAGTGGGGTTTAGCTTCATTCTGTCCAGCATTGGTAACTACTACATATTTTGGATAGAAATTCGTTAAGTTTTCAGCTCCAGCATAAGATAGGGCTGATTTTACTCCATCTAATAATCCATTCACAATGAATTTTACTCCACCTTTGTATGGAATTGTAGTAGATTCTCCTTCAACATTTCTTGTTTGTTGTCCGTGAGTTACTTTGGTTTCCAATGATGCTGAACCTCTATATCTTTTATATAATCCTTTTGGGGTTTCCAAAATCTGACCAGGAGATTCATCAGTTCCAGCTAATAGGGAACCTAACATCACAGTTTCAGCTCCAATTGCTAGAGCTTTACTCATATCACCACTACTTCTAATACCACCATCTGCCATAACTGGTACTCCACTCACTTTCAAAACTTCTTCTAATGAAGTTACATTTGGAACACCAAATCCAGTTTTGATTCTCGTTGTACAAAGTGAACCTCCACCAATTCCAACTCTCAATCCATCAGCTCCATAAGCTAATAAGGTTTCAGCAGCTTCTTTTGTAGCGATATTTCCAGCTATAATATCCACCATCACCAAATCATCTTGTGTTTTACACCAATGAATCATATCGATAACATTTAGGTGGTGTCCGTGAGCTACATCAATCAATAAAACGTTAGCTCCAGCTTCAACTAATGCTAAAGCTCTATCTTTATCCTCTTCTTGAACACCAATAGCAGCCATAATTGGAACGTGATTAATTTCACCATGCCAATCATCGTACATAACTCCCCAATCTTCAGCTATTGAAGGTTCTACAATTGTATCGTGGTGAATAGCTGTATATAATTGTTTTACAATCTTTGCTTGCTCTTCAATACTCATAAATCTATGAATACATCCTACTCCACCCAACTCTACCATTTTCAGAGCCATATCAAACTCACAAACTGTATCCATTGGTGAAGCTACGATAGGATTTAGTAATCCATATCTTCTACTCAACATAGTTCTGAGATTGATATTTGTTCTTGATTTGATATTCGAAAACGCTGGAACCAGCTGAATATCATCATACGTCAATGCGTAATTCATAACTTTTTTCCTTTTTATAATTTAAATACTATCTTATCTTCCAACATTTGTGGAGCATTCATTGTTTTTTCATAAACATACACTCTATGTGAACGAGCTCTCTCTTTAAATTCTCTTTCAGCATATCGTTTTGCTAAAACCAAACTATCACAAACTCCTACGGGATAGAAATCTGCTTTATTGAATGCTATTACTATGTAAATTTTCATATTACTTGATTTTTAAACCATTTTATCAAAATACTAGCAGTTTTATAATTTGTTGCTAGTGGTACATTATGTACATCACATAACCTCATCAACATATTGATATCTACATCGTGAGGATGTTTTCCTAATGGGTCTCTCATAAAAATAACTCCAGTTATTTCACCTCTACTTACCATAGCGGCAATTTCAGCATCACCACCCATTGGACCCGATTGAACTTTTTCAACTTTATCAATCCCAGCATGCTCACAATGTAATCCTGTTGTTCCAGTTGTTACAATATCCACATCCTCTCTATTGAAAAAATCTAATCTTTTGGTTACAAAAGCAACCATATCAGCTTTTTTGTTATCGTGTGCTACTAATGCAAACTTCATTTGTGAAAAATCGTATTTAATTTTGTTCATTTTTAAATTATATTACTACTAATATACGAAAAATATTTTACTTATCCAAATCTTTGTACTCTGAATATCGTAAATATCCAGATAAAAGTCCTCCAAACACAATAATTATTATAAATCCTATATCTTCCATTATATTGTTCCCGAATCTACGTTTATATTTTGACCTGTAATTGAATTTGAACCATCAGATAGTAAAAATTCTATTGTACTTGCTACTGATTTGGTATCAGTTGATTTTTTAAGTGAAGTTCTTTTGTAAATTCTATTCTTTTGTTCATCACTTAATGTACCACTCATTTCAGTTTCCATAAATCCAGCTACGATACAATTTGAACGAATTCCTATCCTTCCCCACTCTCTAGCGGTGTTCTTTGAGAACGCTTCAATCGCTCCTTTTGTAGAAGCATACATTGATAATCCATTATATCCCGTATGAACACTTATTGAAGAAATGTGAATAATTGAACCTTTTGTTTTATGAAATAACATGTTCCTTAAACAGAATTTTGTGATAGAAATTGGTGAAAATACGTTAATTTTATACATATTTTCCAACTTTTCTACATTCATATTGGTAATTATATCATCGTAAGCTAGCGCAGCGTTGTTAACGAATCCGTAAATTTTTTCTTTATTTCCTATATTTTCTTTAAGAAAACCTTCAATTTGTTGAGAATCTGATAAATCGTATTTTAACCATTTGAAGCCGGGATAATCCCAAAATTCATCATTATAAGTTCTACTTATACCAATTACATCCCATCCACAATCTAATAATTTCTTAGTTGTTTCGAATCCCAATCCTTTGGAAATTCCAGTTACTATGATTTTACCTTTTAATTTTTCCATTTTCAGTTAGTTCTATTGATTCTACAACTTTTAATTTTGTTGGTATTTCCCATTTTTCCAACACATTTTTCATATTACGCTTGATATCAATCAAAGAATACCCATCGTAATGAATTATTTCACCAATTAAGATATTTCCCAACACAGAATTCTCTTTTGAAGTGATTTTTACCAATTTTACACCATCTAATTGCTGGATTTTTGATTCAACTAGCTCTAAATTCACATTATATCCTCCAATTTTTACGATATTCGTACTTCTTCCAACGATTTTAAACTCATTTCTGTTTACAAATGTAACCAAATCACCAGTATTATACCAATCTCCATCCCACTTCATATGAAATGATTCACCAACTATATCTTTGTGTAACCAAATTTCATCATTTTTTATCCTAATTTTATCCATAAATTTCTTAGGAATGGTAAAAGTATCACCATTTGAAGCAAATAAACTTCCAGCTTCAGTTGATGCATAGATATTTTTCACTCTAGCATTTGGAAAATACTCTGAAATTTTGTGTTGTAATTCTTTTGAAGAGCGTTCACCACCAAATGTTATTTGTTTTACGTTAGGATATACCCTATCTAATATCATTTTGTACAAAGTTGGTGTAGCAGATATATGAGTTACACCATAACTTACTATTCTTTGTTGTATCTCTTTATAATCATACCCATTCATATTCACCAAAGTATCTTTGTTCAAAAGAGCTTGAAAAAGAACTTGATAACCAGCCATTCTATCAACTGAATAAAATAATCCCCAAACCATATTTTCATCCTTCAGTTTGATATTTCTAATCATCTTTTCAAACGATTGGTAAATTATCTTTGGTTCTCCTGTTGTTCCTGAAGTTCTTAATTCGATATTTCCGTTTGTATCCTCCATTACATCAATCAAATGAGAATGATTTTTAATATAAGGTTCAGAAACTAAACGCTTGGTTGTATCCAATACAAATCTCTCCAACTCAGTATATTCAGAATCCAATATACTCAATTGTCCGTTTATATAATGAATTAAATCATTATAGGTTATGGTATGTTTATCAATAAGAAATATCTTATCCATTCAATTTTTGTTTTATATCACCAATCGTAAAGACTAAATCTCCTTCAAAGATATCAATCCCATACTCATCCTCAATCAATACAGTTAATTCTGCTAGATTAAATGAATCCAATCCTAAATCATTCTTTAGGTGGTGAGAATCTTCAAAGTTATCAAACGTATCTAAATCGTTCTCTTCTAATATCTGATTAATTATTTCGTAAAGCTTGTTCATATCTTAATAATCTTTTTTGTCTGTTTCTTATTCGTTTTGCTGGAACCCCAGTCCAAACTCCCCACTCTTCATATTCTCCATTTAATAAACTTAGAGAACCTACCGAAGTACCTTCACCTAAAATTGTGTTGGGAAGCACTACACAATTACATCCTATAATAGAATGTTTCTTAATCAAAATTGGACCTGTTTTCACTCCTGTATATTGAGAAGGAACCATTGGGTTTGTCATTTTAAGGCCTGTATAATCATCGTTTGAAGAATAAATAGAAACTCTCCCACTAATAGAAGTAAAATCTTCTAATGTGATAGTTCCTCCACCTATGATGGAAGCATAACATCCAATGTGAACATAACTCCCAATGTGAAAATCATTACTTACACTCAGAATCACAAAATCATCTATCCTTACATTATCTCCAATCGTTATGGTGTGAGGTGAGTATATCGATGCCTTATCCGATATTAACACATTTTCACCAATGGATTTGAATCCTATTTTATTTAACTCTTCTTTACTTAAAAACATTATCCTTTATTTTTATGTGGAAACTCTAAATCCGTAAACTCCATATTGGGTAAGAACTCCACCAGCTTTTCAACTCCATCCTTTTCGATATCAAACTTCAATACCCTTTCACTTTTTTCTCCTACAAAGTATTCTTCTATAACTTTTTTGTGATACAACCATTCAGATTTCCAATAATCTCTTCTATCTAAGCCAGCTTGTTGAGTAAATCCAAAGTTATCAGAAAAAGCCAGGGGGTGCTTCTTATAATGTCTTTCTCTACTATCTAACCAACTATCAATATTTCTTACATTATAAATAAATTTCGATGTGGGGTATTGTTCTGCGAATATCTGAAATTGTCTTTGAACAAACCCAATATCACTAAAAAAAACGACATGGGGGTTCGTATCATCCAAAAGGGGTTTATTCTCTTTTAGATTTTTACTGAAGTGATTATCCCATTTATAGTTATCCCAATGTACTGAGAGATATCCATTATTGGAAAAGAAATCCGAAAGGGATTTTGTGCCACATTTATTGAAACCTATTTGAAATATTTTCATTTTGTATAAACATCAAATTTACTCAAATCGGGATATGGTAATTCCAAATCCTCATTATGTTTTTTGGTTCCATCCATATTATAGAATTGACCCATAAGTAATAATCCTCTAGCAGCAAGTTCGGGCATCATATAAAAGTTCCAACCAATCATATCGAAATGGTCATCGTGATAAGACATTTCTCTTCTACCACTATATCTTGCTCTTCTAAACCAAAGATATGCATCATAATCATCCGTTAAGATTGCTCCACCCTTAGATAGTTTGAAGTGTTTGTAAGGACCTGTAAATGATACACACATATGAGTACCCTTTTTGTACATATCAGCTGTAAATGTTAGAGCTGAATCCCATACGTTTGAACCTTTCATTTCATATGCACCTTTAATAGTTTTACCCTCAACAGGTTCAAATCCTACTTTTAGACCAGCGTGAATGATTTCACAAGGTACTGATGGGTATGTTCTAGCAGGTATTGTAATCGTATCCTCAGTACGATTCATAATATGATTTTCATAATACAAAGCAAGGAATAATCCATTACTCATATTATCTAATGTTACAGCGTATTTAGCGCCTGTGTAATGAGCTAACTTTTCTTCAAACTCATCAGTAACTTTATAAATTCCGTTTGCCATACTTTTTACCTAATTTATTTTTACAAATATACGAAAAATAATTGAGAATTACAAATTTATTTCGATTTGTTTTTATGCATAAATGTAGTATAAGGACTTTCTTCTTTCATAAATTCTAAGAACTTACTATAAGAACTCTCCTCTGCTAAATTTAAAACTAAGAAATCTTCTCTATCTCCAAAATAATCAATAACCTCTTTGTTATATTTGTTATAAGTTTTTATTAATACTTCTTTGTTATATAAATCATCATCAGTTACATCAAACAAACTCATATGAGTATCGTACATCCAACCTTTTCTGATATAAATTGCTTCTTTCAGATTTTGAGCAGTTGGTAATTTTCCATTCGAATTAAATGCTCCAGTTTTAGTTTGAAATCTAACTAATGAATCATACCATTCTTCAGCTGAGTTTCTTATTGTTAATATAAACTTAGCATCAAATACGTTATCTATTTCTTTATAGGTATTTGGAAATGAAAATGGAAAGTCCTGAAAGAAATCGTATCGTTTACAATAATCGATTATAACATCCCATCTTTTATTTTTCCAAGCCCAAAACTTTTGTTCAATCTCTCTTTGGTCACCTACATTATATCCCAATCTCATAAACTCAAATTTGAGACTTGTAGTACCTGTTTTGTTCATTCCAATACCAAATACTTTATTCATTATTTTGCCTCAATCGTTTTACTACATTCATATGAGTAGGTCTTGCCCAAGTTAACCAAGGATTCTCACCATATTGTTCCCAAGGTTTGTAAATACCATTTGGTAAGTTACTAAATGCCTCAGTATGTTCCTTCCTTATGAAACTTTTGTTCATATTCCAATCTAAAGCTCTACCAACATCCATTTGAGATACATCAATTCCCCTAATCTTATCAGCTAAGTAAAATGTTAAATCATGTCCACAAGAATTGAATATAATTGTTTCTCGTTTCTTAATCGTATTTTTTAAGATATCAATAGTTTCATCAAACTTCTTAATAGCATTTGTATAAGATATAGGAATATGTATGAAGTTCTTTATGTTATATACAGCTTCAGCTATTTTAAAGTAAGGAGCTCCAACAAATATAACATCATAATCTAACTCATTCAACAAATCAAATAACTGAAATATTTCACCAGTAACTGCATAGTGTCTAGCTAAACCCCCGTGAAAATATATCTTATCTAAATTCTGAGTTAAAGATAAAAATGCATTACCTCTACTTATTACATCTTTATGTTCTACATTATCAGATGCTCTCCAAATTCCATTACATAATGATATTCCAAAATCAAACTCACTATCTTTATTATGAATCTCATCATAAAAGAATTGTGTAAAGAAGGTTAAGATATCAACATACTTTTCATTCATATCACCATGCCATCTTTTTAGTTGAGGATGATGATGAGCATGATACTCAGCAACTTTTTCTGCTAACTCTCTATATTGTTTATTGGAAATCTTTTCATTTAATTCATCATTACTCATTGACCTTGCGAAAGGGTCTAATAATCCGTGATTACATCTAATGAACTTAAAGTTAGTACCATCTTTGATTAAATCTAAATAATAATCAATAGTTGGTACATAGGTCTTTATTCCAAATCCTATATTAGTTGGATTAATGTTTGGTATTTTATTTGAACCAGCCAATTTTCTTTCCTTCTTTAATTCGTTTATCATACTCTTCAACTGAACCAGGATATTTAAATGCCCAAATTATAATCAGTATAAATGTAATAGCAGCATATCCTACAACCCTAAGAGGAACTGTAAAGAACATTGAAATTAAAGAAATACACATAACTCCTACCATAGCCCATCTACCTCTGGTTGGATAGACTTTTTTAGTTTCCCAATTGGTAAGATACTTTCCGAACAATGGATGTTCGTGTAACCACTTATTAAATTTCTCAGAAGATTTACTAAATGCCCATGCAGCTAGTATCACAAAAAATGTGGTTGGTACTCCAGGAAGAAGTACTCCGATGTAGGCACAGCCTACGAAAAATAACCCTAAAGCTATCCATAATGATTTTCTCATAGTTTTAATTTATTTTTTAGTTTCTAATGTTATATCAGTTTCACTTGGAAATAGTTTGAACTTACCACCAAATCTTCTCTCCAATCCTTTCAATTCTGAATATTCACTTTCATGTTTATTAACAAAATTTACTTTACTGAATCCGATATAATTTAATTTGTAGGAAAAGTCCTCCTTATCATACATATACTTATGCCAATAATTTGGATTATTTATCATCTTAACATTACCATCTCTATCAAACTTTTTACCTTTATATCCAGCAGCTTCATAGTAAATGAAATGATTTATAAATCTAGCCTTAGTAACTAAACCATATTCCTCTTTCCATTCATCACTAACATTATCCCAATTGTTATACACTTTCATAGCACCATCAATTGATGGACATGATATTCTCATTACACCACCTGGTTTTAATATTCGATAACATTCATTTAGGAAAGTGTAACCATCAACTTCATCAAGGTGCTCAATCATATGTTCGTGGAATATAAAATCTACGCTATCAGATTCATAAGGTAAAGTCTGAGTAACATCAATGATTTTAATTTTTTGTTCTTGTGATTTTGTTAGGTTAGGTGGGATTACCATATCAGTATTATCCCAACCCTCCAAGAAGTTCCATCCACAACCGAAGTGTACTTTTTTCATAACTTAATTTAAACTGATATCATAACCACTAAACTCACTCATATAGGAAGTGATTTTAGTTCCATACCCATCTTTAAAAACTTTTCCGTTTCTAAAGTATCTTCGTACAGAACCTTGTCCTCCTAAGTGAGCGGCTGCTAAGATACCACTCTCAGTAATATATATTCCGTTTATAGTTTTACCGTCATAAACATCAATATATTGTTGCAGTTTCTCTTTGTTATGATTTAACAAAGACAACATTGCCTCTTCTTGTAGGTCTGGGTTACTTAGAAACTCTTTTTTAGATACTTTGTATCCTAATCCTTTTAGAGTACTTTTACCAAACTGATACTTTCCCATATAACCAAAAGTATTAGTTATATCGTATCTATTACCACTCTCTCTAAATCCTATTGCTGATAGGAAATTCTCCAATTCAACTTTGTGGTAATTAACTATACTATCTTTTATAGCTTGTTCTTTTAACCTTCGTTCTTCCTCCAATTGTTCAATTGTTGGAAGATTTAACTCTTTGTCTTTAGAATCACTCATTCCAAAGGATAGTAGAGCTACAACTATCAATAATACAAAAATAATGTGTTTGTTCATAGGTTTCCCTTTAGTTAAACAACAAAACCGATTTTTAAAAACTATTCGGTTCATATAAATATCAGTTAATCAGATTCCTCTTTCGTATCTTTCATATACTGATATCTTAACTCATTCAAGAGTTCTTTTGTGGGTGTATCATAATAACCCTTTTCTTCAATTTTGGTAATTAGTTCTCTTAACTTCATTACCAATTCCTCACCACCTTGCGTTAACATATTATCGATTAACCAAGCATCTAACTTCTTCAGAAGTTTTGCCTGCTCCTTATCTAATGTATGGTGAACTGAGGTTTTCATAGATTTTCCAAGTAGTTTACCAATCGTTCATAGGTTTCTTGTCCGCTGGTGCTCATTCTTTGCTCTTCCCAACCCAAATCACCTACCATATCAATGATTTCACTTAGAATATCTTTCACCTCATCTTGGGTGAAGATTTTTTCGGTATATCCACTTACTTTTCCACTCATAACTTTATGCTTGTACTACTGAGTATATATCACATAACCTAGTCAACTCATCTTCCAAACCTTCAACCAAAGTAGGTTCAGAAAGTACCAACTCATGTTCGATATATTCGAACTTCTCAGCAATCGAGTTCTGAGATTCCACCAAATTTTTGATACCTTTTATCAGAATATCTTGTGGGGTATAAAATACCGTATCCGAATCAACCGGCATTGTAAAGGTGTGTCCACCTTTAGGTTTCCAATGTGGAACTTCACCAAATCCATTGGCATCCACATTATAGTTTTCATAATACTGACAATGTACTAATAACTTACCTTTCATACTTTTAGGGTTTAAATTAGAGCTTTTAAAATTTTCTTATAATCAATAGCGAATAGGGTCATTGAACCCATTGTAAATGCAAGAATGAAACAAAATATTTCATTTAGTTCATCAGCAAAGTAAACATAGTTCTGAATTGTTCCATTAAGAATTCCATAAGCGATTCCGTAGGAAATCAAAACGATAAGGATAGCTTGATAATTTTTCATAAATAGTGTTTTAGGTTTTACTCTCAATTACATTACTAATATATGTAAAATATTTGATATATCCAAATTATTTGGTACTTTTTTTTCGATTTTTTTGGATATTTTTGACCACATTTTTTAGATTTGTGTGCCCCATTCTTACCATAAGGTTTAGGGTTCTAACTGATAATTTAAACTCTTCTTTTGGTTTAATCATTCCCACCCCAAATGCATAAGGATTTCCCAATTTTCCATCTCAGAGATTTGTTCTGAGGTAAAATCGGTATTAGCTAACATCAATTCTTCTAAGTATTCGTTCATATCTTTACACCAATTTATAGTTATATTTGTATCCACAATCATCATCATACCACTCATCTTCGATTGCAGTAGCATGATAATCTAAGATTTCGTTGAGTTTCACTACATCCACTCGATTCCAATATCCGAATCGTAGGTAGATGGGATTACCACCACCATGAACTTGTCCGATTTCAAAGTTACCGAATTCGTTTTCAACTTTACTTAGAGTCTCAAAATCAATTTTATTATTTAACATATCTTATTTTTTTACAACTTCCAATGAAGGGTTAAACATTGTAGAATAAAGTCCACTACCCATACCATTTTTCATATAGATAGAAGAAATAACAGTATCGATGAAATCTTTTAACATATAAGTTCCATCAGAAGAACCAAAACCTTGGTCTTCATCCCAATCATTTGTCCAATCTTCAGCAACTTCAGTTGCAAGTTCTAATAAAGTGTGTTGTTGAACCTTCTCAGTTCCAATCATTTCACCAAATCCTTTGATACGAGATTTAGCGTTAAACATTAAGGTTTCAGGGTGGATTAAATAATTCATATAACTTAGTTTTAGATAGTGGGAATATCCCCACTCAATTACAGTACTAACATACGAAAAAAAGTTGAGAAATCCAAATTTTTTCCCAACTTTTTTTAATAAATTTTAGTAAATTTTACTACTCCTTTTCTGATTTGATTAAATCATCAAACTTTTGTTGTAGTTTCTGAATGTAAGATTGAGCGTGCTTAGTTGCTTTATTTAACTTAGCTTCTAAAATCTTTTTTGCTAGAGTTTCTTTAAGTCCCATATTTAGATAGTGTTTATGTTAATAAATATAATATCTTATTCGTAATCCTCAGGATTATTCTTCTTATCTTCTAAAAACTCTAAGTAAGCACCTTCTACTTCTTTTCCTAACTCAGCTATCTTATCATGCCAAGTTTCACGATAGAAATCATCTTCTTCATCTTTATCCCAATCGTACTCATCATCGTAATCTTCGATATCATCATAATCTTTAGCGTAGATAAAAGCTCCACATGGGTCCATCGATTCATCTTCATAAGTACCACAAATATAACAATCTTCTTTGATATCAGTTAGAACTTCTGCTAACTTCTCTAATAACTGAATTGGTACACTCCAAGCTGATGTTAACATTAGATGAATATGTTGAGGTTCTTCATCATATTCAAAATCAGAATAAACCCATTTAGCACCTAAGTTATCACATACCCAACCTCTATCGTATTCCTCGGGTGCTTCATCACCATACAATCTTTTATATAAATCTTCGGTGTTAGTTTCGTACTCACCTTCTGGTGGTGTGAATATATCTTTTAATTTTTCTGCTACTTTGATATCACCATTCTTAATGGTGATATACGTTTCCATATGATTTGCCATTTTAATCTAATTTATATGATGTTGGTTCGGTTTCATCCGTTGGTTCTTCACCAATCAGATTCATTTGAATATTGGTACGATGTCTCATATACTGAGATTCAGTCCAACTTGCGGTTCTATCGGTGATAAATTCCATTGAATAAGTTTCACCATTTTCGGTTATAAGATACGTTAATTTATTCATATTAGTCAATTTGTACTATTCGTTTTACTCTTTCTGATGTTAGTTTCTTTTTCTTTTGTGAAGAAGGTCCTTCACCAATTCCATTAGCCATCCAACTTTTGATTTCCATCTCATCCAAAAAATCAGATACATTTGGAATGAATCTTTTACCATAATCCTCTAAGATATGATATTCGCAGATATCCTTAACTGATACTACTTTACCATCAGAGTTAGTAATGTATTCACCAAAGATAGGAATCATTACCTCAAAGATAAAAAACATATTGTGAGTCAATGCTCTATGTCTATTATCTGAAAAGTATTTCTTACTACAATCCATTTTATTGTGAATAGAAAGATAATCTTCTTCAGTACCTCCCCACAATCTAACAGATGATTGAGAATGTTTTAATGGATTTGCCATATTATTCTACTTCACCAAAGTATTCATCAGATACACAGGTTTCAACATCTAATCGTTGTTCACCATCATCGTAGTTATACTGAAATTTACCAGTAGTACCAGCATTATTCCAATTGTAACCAACATCAGATGCATCTAAGATTTCAAACAATAGGTCATAATGTTCATCTAAATTCAAATCACCTTCATGTTTGAATGAATAATCTTCATTTCTGAATAAATCTATTGAATAAAAAGAACCGAAAGAATCACCACCACCTTCAAATTCAATTTCAAATCCATCTTTTTCTTGGTCAAAATCAGGATAACCTGATTTAATTACATCTAATAATTTTTGTTTTAATCCCATAACTTATTTTGTTAATTTATTATAAATTGACCTAACTTTTTCACCTAATGTATAATTGTTAGGATTATCTTTAATGATTTTCTCAGAAATCATTAATACTTTATCATCATCTTCGAAGTAATCATTCCAACATTCTTTACAAAGTTGTCCTGCTCCTTCTACATAATGAGAACGATACTCAATATCAGTACTGAGGTGATATGGTGTATCTGCTTTACAAGTAATACATTTTTCTCTACTCATCTCCATCGTATTTTAGTTGTTTAACTTTTTCTAATATATCTGGATGTGCTAACAATATTTCTGGATTTTGTTTCAAAGTTTGAATAGTAACATCATTCTTTAACTTTGTTGTACTCCAACCATGTGCTCTTGAAGTATATATAACCTTTGGTGGTAAATCATCACCAGTAAATCGTTTTCCAATATAATCCTCACCTAAGATTCTAACATCAGGTTTGAAAAAATCTATTAAGTTTCTAAGTTCTTCTTCACTTTGATAGGCATAAACTGCATCAACTGATTCTAATTCCATTAATGCGTTGTATCTTTCAGCTCTTGGTACAACGGGTGTGTACTTATTTGCCCTATCTTTTGATGGGTCATTCTGAAGAAACACCATTAAATAATCACAATGTTTCTTAGCAGTTTGAAATGTGTAGATATAACCCGGATGAAGAATATCAAAATTCCCAGCCGTAAATCCTACAATCTTTTTATCTCCGTTTATCATCATATTTTACAAATATACAAAATTATTTTTAATTATCCAAATTAATGAGTAACTATTATTTCACCCACATTCCAAGTTGGGATATACCAATTAAACTCATGCGATTCTAACATCTCTACTACCTTCTTAGATAACCTATCCGATTTACCTGTAATGATTCTACATTGAAATGTCATATTTTGTGATAATAACAATACGAAATCCTCAGCTTTTATCAAAGCTTCATCGTGTGTTAATCCATGTAAATCAATTTCTTTCATTCTACTTCATTAAAATCTACATTATTATCTAGCATAATTTGTCTCAACTCTTCTCTTAACTCTTCATACACTTCACGAGTATGTTCAGAGATACTTTCATCGTATCTGATTTTTGTACGAAGGTTTTGGTCCATTTTCCAACAAACATGCCACCAATCCGAACCCTTAACGGCAAGATTGAAATCAACTTTATCTTCTGGTAGATTAAATTCTAAGATTGCTTTCATTTTATTTCCAAAATATTTGTATTCCTATTAGAATTGCTGCTAGAATCAAAGATACCATCGTTTTAGATGTGATACCTTCATTAAGAAAAAACCAAGTCATCCATGCAAATATTAGGATACCTGTTGCTTGTCCTATGAATCTACCAGGCCAAAGTTGTCCATTGAAGTGTTCTGCAACTAACCACGTTCCCTTAATGAAAACGTATGAGATTAGAGTACCACCAGCTAATGATACTAAAAATGGATTCTTTTTGAACCAAGGCCAAACAAACTGTCCATTGGTTTGAATCCATATAATTGCTTGGGCTAATGTAAACAATAGTACCCCATAGATAAGATTACGCATTTACTTTTTTGGTTTTCTCATCTTACTCACAAAAGTTCCATCCAAAATAGAATCTAATCTACTTTGTAACTTAGCTACTAACTCTTCATTGAAGTTTGGTTTAGCAGTTTCTGTTTGAATTGTGTGTGTAAGATTCTTAATTATTTCTTCTCTTCTCTTCTTTTTACTTTTAATTGGTGCCATTTGATTTATTTAGATATTCGAATATTTTTTCAAAAAGAAGTCTATTATAAACTTCTTTTCCAACCTCTTCAGGTTCAATGATAATAGATTTTGCTGCGTATTGTAGTGCATCTGCTAAATCACCATCACTATATTTTGGTTTAGTGATATCAATCTCATCATTCACAAATGTTACATAACCTTCTGAACTTTCCCATTCTTCATATTCCATATCATACCTCAAATCAGGGTTAAAAAACCATTCGTGGTTTGGCATCCAATCCTCTCCAGCTTTCCAATCATTCAACCCATCGGGTCCATCGTACAATAGTTCCTTAACCTTTCCCATTTTTCTTATCTTTAAGACTTCCGATTAACAAACTTGCTAACTCATATCCAACCCAAACAAAAAAGGTTGTAGTTATTCCATAAGCAACATATCCCATCATAATTTTTTTATTTATATAAAGTTACTACACTACCGAAGTAATGGTCAAATACTTTGATTAGGTTTTCGTAATCTCCACTCTTCATTTCATTCATAATGAATTCTGCAGGGAAATCAAGTTGTGTAGCTAATTTCTTAGCCATTCCCAATAGGTAAAAAGCGTTACCTTGTGGTCCAGTCAAATCAATTGTTATTCCGTTACTTTTTGGTTTTTCTACTATCATAATTTATTTATTAGGGTTTCTCATCAATTACAGTACTAACATACGAAAAATAAATGAGAATTCCAAATAAAAAGTGAATTATTTTTATAGGATAGGAATAGTTTTATCGGGAATCTGAATTTTGTAGAACCTTCACACACCATTAGAGATTTGTGCTTAGTGTGTACCCTTGCGATAGTGTTCTCCCACTTTACTATTCTACGCTTCCTCTATCCTATATATTTATCAACTTTTGTAGCCCGTAGGAGAATCGAACTCCTATTTTATGGATGAAAACCATATGTCCTAACCGTTAGACGAACGGGCCAAATAAGAGAGGTTTCGGGTCTTTCAAGGTTTCTGACTGGGTGCAATTAGAGATGCCTAGCTACTACAAACCTTTTTTTGCTAATTAATTCTCTCTACTTCCCAATTACAGCTTCACTGCCTCTCTATTTGTGGAGAATATCGGAGTCGAACCGATGACCTCTTCGGTGCAAGCGAAGCGCTCTAGCCAGCTGAGCTAATTCCCCTCCTACATATCCCCATCGGGATAGTAACCATAATCATCAAACCTTTCTCGGTTTTTATGTTTTGGTTTTCTTTTGAAATCCTTTTTAGATTTCTCTACTTTCTCAGTCATCCTCTTTCCGATATGATGAGAAGCTTCACCTTGGGTCATGTCATCCCAATCCAACTTCTCTTTATATCTTCCCTTCTTCTTCATAATACTTAAACTATCGTTCTTTTATTTATTTATTGTGATTGAAAAGTTTTAATAAACTCATCTAATCTTTCGTTTGACTTTTTACTTTGGTCTATAACCTTTCTAACTTCAACTCCAGAAGCAATATCACCTCTGAATTTGTTTTCTAACTTATCTAATCTTGAATCGATAAATGCATAAATCTCTTTATCATTTCCATCCAAGTGCCTTTCCATCGAATCCATTTGGTTTACCAATTGTTCTCTGGTTTTATCAACTACGATATCGATTCTAGTATCGGTATCTTCTAAGAATGATTCTAAATAATCTACTCTTTTTTTTAAATCAAATACACCCTTCGCCGCATACCCCAATAGGAATATAAAAATCGATGAGAATGCACCTAATACAATATATAGTGTTTCCATAATTTTATTTTTATTTTTAAATTTAAATTCAATATTTCAATGAACGATAGTTCGCAGAGGAAGAGGGATTCGAACCCCCGGTACCGTTAAGTACGCTTGATTTCAAGTCAAGTCCATTCGACCGCTCTGGCATTCCTCTAAAATAAAATGAAGATGAAGGAAGCTACCCTTATGAGAACACCCGTCGATGTTTTTTCCTCATCAAAAACTCAGTTTCGGCCCAACCTTATAGTGTCTGCAGAACACAAGGATTTTACGTTTTCCTCAACCTTCATTCTTCATTGTGTAGGTTTAATCCACCTACACTTTATTTTAATGTTAGGTTACTAACAACTAAGTTGTGTTCACCAGTACACCCAATAGGAGTCGAACCTATAACCCTCGCCTTAGAAGGGCGATGCTCTATCCAGTTGAGCTATGGGTGCATTCAATATGTTGGAGAGGGGCTACCTAACGACTGTAGCCGGCTCTTTATCTTAATATGTGTTTATTAGTGGTTGCATGGTACAAACTTATAAAGACCTCATTCTCCCCTCTCCTTTTATCTTTTCTACGAATACTAAGTACCTCGAGCCGGAGTCGAACCGGCACGAACATTACTGTTCATTGGATTTTAAGTCCAACGTGTCTACCAATTCCACCACCGAGGTGTTCAGTATTCGTTATACTATCATTAAATCAAAGAACTTCTCTTTCCTTATTAGATTACTAATATACGAAAACTTTTTCGTAATTCCAAATCTTTTTTAAATCTTTTTTAAATACTTGTAAATCTTCTTTTAGATTCCCATTGTACTTTCTTACTCTTACTCGCCATTACTCTTTTAGAAACTAACTTATTGTAGTTATCTCTTAAAGAATTTAGTTGAGGTCCGCTGTTTTTTGAACTCATGCTTTCTTAATCTTTTTTAGTTGTTATTAAAATCTTCTCCAATCAAATTTATCGTAATACTCTTTGACTGTAGGATTTGTAATTTCATTAATATTTTTTAAAGTTTTTTTAAATCTTTGCTTTAACTTATCATCTATTGTGATATTATAATTACTATCAAAGTTAATTTTTACGATTTTTGATTTAAAATTTAAACCATCTGGTCTTAAAAAATCAACTTCATCTCTAACTCTGAAGATATCATCCCATAAATTTACTCCATTTATCATTCTATCTTTATCAGTTACACTACCTTTATCATGCTTTCTAACATAAGTTAAAACCTTATTTAAAGTGTTGTAGCCTAATCCTAAGTTATCTAACGAACCTAAGAATTCTATATCATCAACAAAGTTAGAAGTCATATTTATTTTATCTAACACTGGGAGGATTGATTTAGTTCTCATCACATATGGATGGAAGATACAAAACTGATTTAGCTTTGAGGAATGTATTATCGATGATGGGTGTTTTGGTTCATCGAAGTAATCATGTGTATGACTCCAAGGTTTATTATATGGATATCCTTCTATATAACCAGACCAAGTTGATTTAGTTTTTGGATAATCTATTGGTGTTTTTGTTTCCATCAAATCACCCAGCTCATTTCCATTAAATAAAACGGAACTTCCATAAGCAAAATCTAAATCAGGTGTTTCCGAAAATACTTTATCTACATATTCTAAACATTCTGAATCTAAAATATCATCATCATCCAAACGAATCATAATTTCACCTTGTGATATTTTTGGTGCTATCTTCCAACTCTCTTTAAATAAGTGATATTGTTTACCTGAATTTATGTAAGTTACTAAATTATCAGTTCTATTTTTAAAATCAGTTACTATCGATTGATTTTTAGATTTATCACCATCATCAAATACAATAACTTCCCAATCTTTATGAGTTTGTAATTGTATAGATGCTAGAGCTTCTTCTAAAAAATCAGGTCTATTACAAGTCCTTACTATAATTGATATCTTCATTAATTACCAAATTGAAAATCCACCACATTCTTTTAGGAATTTGATGAAAGCATCTATTCTACTTTTATAAACTTTGTGAGCAGGTTCTACAACTTTACCACTTGGTAACATAATTGATTGTCTAATTACATCACCCCATTCGTATTCTGAATTTAGTTTCTGAATCTCTTTTTTACTATTATCAACGAAACCACCTTCTAATGTACTCCAACATTCAGTAAAGATACCCATCCAATCTTCATCATCAACCCAATCAATTTTAGATGTAAATCTTTCTAATCCTTCAGCAAGTTTATTACATTCTTCTTGAGTTTCTAAACCAGCTCCATCATTGGAACCCCAATTCTCAAAATTAATATTTAATCCATAAATGTTATCTACTGTTTCACAAAGTTGAACAATAGGTCTCCATCCCCACCAATTACTTCTAAAGTAATCACCAGGATTTTCTTTGTGCCATTTATCATCCATCTCAAACCAATCATCCTTTTCCTTATCAGAAATCTCATTCCAATTTGGGTATTCGTGTTTTGGTGTTCTGTGTATTGGATTTCTACCCGAAATATCCACTCCCATATTATATACTTAAATGTGTTAATTTTTCATGCAACCTCTTCATATGTTTACAAGCAGAGTGAGGTCTGAACTCTCTTGCTTTACATTCACAATCTGATATTTTATAATCAGTTACTTTTACACTGTAGTAGGATAGCTTTCCAGTCTTTTTATTTCTACTACCCATCTCTCTATAATACCAACTAACTTTCATCTATTTCTTTATTACAATTTCCACAAGTACTTCTATAAGCTGCGTTTAAAGCTCCACATCCACAATTCCAACAATTATCAACTATACTACCTTCGAACTTTCTTATCTTAGGTTTAGGTTTAAAAAAACAAATAAAGCCACTTATTAATCGAACCATTGAGACCTGTGTGTTTTAAAGTTTTTAACACCAAATGTTTTCTTCAACATTTCGTTTCTTTTCTCCATCCACTCTTCATGCTTTTCTATTTCTTCATCAGACATTTTACTGTTTTCATTACCTTGCTTTTGAAGTTTTTTTAGTTCTTCAACACCCAACATTTCTCCAGTTTTATCTTTCATATCTTGAGCTGCAAATCTTTTTAAGTGATATGCATCTAAAGGTTTTGAAAATTGTTTTAGGTAAGCCGTTTTAGAATCTAAGTATTCTAAAAACTTATCGAAATCCTCTTTACCCAACTTATCCAACTCTTCATCGGATAGGGGATTGTTTGGGTCATACTTTACCATGCAGGAGTTTCAGTTAAGATTCCAATAGAACCTAATTCATTCTTTACTTTTTTAGCACCATTGTTAATCAACTTATGTGCAGCTCCTAACTCTATCCAAGCTTTAGCTTTTTGTTCTGAGATAAACTTCTTTTCAAAAAGGTTACCTTTTACTTTTTTAGAAATAGTAACCATCTGAGGGAATTTCTCAGATGGTGTATTTTCAATTTTGTAGGTTTTGTATCTAGCCATATAATTATCCGTTTATAATGTTTATCATACTTAGGGGAACGTTGTAAGAACCCAAACCATTTATTAATTCACAAACAGCTTTAGTTCTATTGATTTTAGTTACTTTCAATTCATGTCCAGCCATCTTCGGATGGTCAACTGAAACGATAGCACCAACGTAAAGAGAATCTTTCTTCTCTAATGCCAATAACGATTTTTTTGATTTGATTGTTTCAACTACCATAGAGTTAAGAGTTTTTAAATCTTCAATGGTCATCGTTGATAATTCTGAATAAGTCATATTTTAAATTTTAAGGTTTAACTTCGTTTTTCAATTACAGTACTAACATACGAAAAATATTTGATATATCCAAATATTTATTCAATTATTTTTGCATCATCTACTTTATCACAAAGATAGAAATATCCATCCCTACCTCTTAGTATAGTTTCACAATGATATGCTTTACAAACTTCATTAGCCCCAAAGTGTTTTACAATCTTTTCCCAATGTTCTATCTTAAACTTTCGTTTAACAACATATAGGTCATTTCCAACAGGTAGAATTTCTCTTAACATTTATTGTATTTCAGTATTATTTGTATGAGACCTAAATCCTAATACTGGTTTGATACCAGTAATTTGAATCTCTCTATTCTTCAACATTTGTGAAGTCAATTTGATTGTTTCCAAATCAGTTTCACTTTTTACCCAATCGGTAAATAAGTAAGTCAGTAGTTTTGATTTAATCTTTTTAATCATGTTTTAAGGTTTAAATAAATAGTTTATAATCTTTTTCGTAACTAATAGCTTCTTTCTCATATGGGTGAGATACATAATCATGCCCCATATTGTAGTATCTTTTGAACCAAGAAGGAGATTGTAAGTAGTGAATGTATTCGTGAATCAAAGTTTCAATAACCATCTTTCTACTTTTCATCTGAGGATAGTAGATTGTGATTTCATTCATCATTGAACAATACTCAGCATGACACTTATCTTCTTCACCTTCAGCACCTTCCTCACCACTATACTTTTCATAGATGTTTCTATGAAGTTCTACATAAGGAGTACATTCTTGGAATTTTGAAAACCCATAATGTTTCTCAATTTTTGGAAGGATTTCTTCAACGATTTTATTTACACTTTCTAATTTCATCTCTCAATCAATTACAGTACTAACATACGAAAAATATTTGATATATCCAAATTATTTCACACTTTTTTTCAAATTATTTTTAGACACAAAAAAAACCCAACCTTACGGGGTTGGGTTTCTATTTACTGGCCTCTTTATTCTACGACCAGATTACGAACATTTTCCTTTGATTTTGTTATATAACATATTTGCATAACCTTCAGGATTTTCGATGTGTTGTTTGGTAGATTCCATCTTCCCAATCAAACACTGTTTGAAATCATGTTCATTTCCCATCTTCAGTAAGGTTTCTTCGGCACATGCCTTCATCCATCCTCTTGGGTCATTTCCCTCTACTGAAGTTTTAACTTTATCAATTGCTTTTATACAGCCTATTGCATTCATAATTAATTTTTTGTATTAGATAATGATTCTCCATCTTCCTCATCCATCTTCTGAACTAACATCTTATCTTTATCAGTATCAGAGAACCAATAATCTATAATTTTACCATACGAACCAATAAATGCTCCTAACAATAAAAGTAATAATTCTTTCCACTCACCAGCAACTTCTGTGCCTGTGTGTATAGATATAAGTATTCCAGTTGTAACTATTACGAAAGTATATAGAACGATGGATGTAATCAACCACCTTCTATTCATCATTTGAATTAGTAGTTTTTGGAATCCTCCAGAATCTTGTTGTTCTTTTTTATTCTTCATTTGGATTTGTAAAAGGAGATGTATCTGGTTGAGGTATCTCACCAGTATCATACTCACTTAGGTGTTTAACACTTCCACTTACAATTACTTCTTGCATATTAATCTTTTTTAAATTTTTCTACTTCTTTAGCTCTTAAAGCTGGTAAAAATCTAAACTTAGCTCTTTTTAAAACTCTTTTCTTTTTTCTTACCACATTTTTATGAACTATCTTAGCTTGTTGGATTGATAAATCCGTTCTTTTCATACCAGGAAATAAATCTTTCATAAACTCATCGTAAACTTGTCTATATGCCATTTTGTATGCAATCTTTTTAAGTTTAGTAAGAGGTTTTCTTCTCTTCATTGTTCTAGCTCTTCTCCTAGCTATTTGAGCTCGTTTACCAGCCATAGCAGCTCTTCTTCTTAACTTATCAGCTGGTCTTAATTTACCTTTACTTCTTTCTTCTAAATATGATTCTAAGATTTTATGTTTTAATGCAATCTTATGAACTTTCTTTTTTTGTGAATTATTAAGTTTATGATAATCAGGTCCAAACTCTTTATGTGAGATTACATCCAACATATCCATCACAGTTGTTTTGTTGGTAAGTATCCTACCACCTTGAGGATGTGCGTTTGTTGGTGAATCTTCACCTAACCCACCTCTATCGTGTTTAGAAAACTTACTTAACTTATCAAATGCTCTGAATGATTTTAATTTAGCTACCTTTTTGATTCCCATATTATCCAATTGTTTGTATTTCATATGGTTCTTTACAATGTAATAAACATTAGCTGGATTACCACCAACTGATTGAATCCATTTGTGATACTTTTTAGATAACATAGCTGATACCTTTTCGTGTCCAAAATGTGTAATGTGTCCTTTCTTTGGATGAATACCAGCAGTTACATCTTTTCCTATATCGTGGAACATAGCAGCAATAGCTATATCGATATCATCATCTTTAATTGAACGATTAACAACCATAATAGTATGTTTAAGTACATTTCCTTCTGGATGTTTATCTAACCTTTGTCCAAAGTTCTTTAAGTTATACACTCTCTTTTGTAGTTGAGGTGGCATTTTCTTAAAGAGAGATTTGAAATCGGTGATTCCTAATTCTTTCAACCCTTCATTTAATATGTTAGTTGGTTTACTCATTTCTTCTAATGACTGATGAACTACTTCTACCAACATTTGAACTTCCTCTACTAATATTACTTCTAACAGGTGGTGAAACTCTTGTTGGTGGAGGTGTACTCCTTATATTGTTGTTATTAGGTCTTGGTACATTATAATTTCTTGAAGGTCTATTGTTAATATTACTTCGGTTAATGTTGTTGTTATTATTGTTAATAACTCTATTGGGATTTTCATATGTTCTTACCTTTCTTCCGTTATTTAAATCTCTTGCGATATCATCTATGTTTTTACGAGATATAATTTTATCCTTATATCTTCTTACATCTTCAGATATATTCACATTGTTGTTTCTACCCCTATTTCCGATTACTACATCACTTCCTCTACTACTACCACCATTTGGTGTTACAACTACGTTAGAACCTCTCCTACCATTTATGTATGCAGTATTGGTTCTCTTTTTGTTATGATAAGCAATATCATTCATTCTATTTCTCCAGCCCCAATCATTCCAACCCCAACTGTTGTTGTATCCCCATCTATCATATCCAAATAGTGACCATCGATTGTATCCATACAATCCAAACCTATTCCAATGGCTGTACATAAAGTAATTGTTACTTCCCCAGTGCCACCAAAAATCATTTGAGTTCCAATAGAAATCGAATGGGCTTCTAAATGGACTTCTCCACATTCTATTATCATAATAGAAATCATAGTGCCATCTTAAACTTTGAGTAGAAGCATAACGAGAAAAATCCCATCTGAACTTACTATCAGTTCTTAACTTCCAATCAAGTTGCATTTCATTCTCAATAACATCAACCCTTACATCATCTATGTAAACTGGGTCGTGATTTATAGTGGATAACTGATAACTTGCTCCACAAGATGTTAATAAGAATCCTAAAAATATTAAAATGATTGTTCTCTTCATATACTATAAATATTAGAAAATTATAAACCCCTACAAAAGTAGGGGTTCGTTAAATATAAACAAAAACCCCCACAAACAAATGTGAGGGTTTTAATAGCTATTTCTTTAAACCTTTATTGGTTTTTTATCCTTTGTTTTTAAGGATGTGATAAAGAACGAATGCTCCCACTAAGCCAACTAAACCTTCAGCGGATAATCCACCGATGATTCCCATAATATTATCTACTACGGAAACGTTGGGCCAGAACGGGATGTTCATTCCTTTGAAAAGTACTTCAAAAACTACACCTAGTGCAATTAAAGTTGTACCTACTTCTACTAATTGATTTGCCCAAGAGCTAATCTTTTTTAGAAAATCCATAATGTTCTCCTTTGTTTTAGTTAAATTCGATATAACTTCCTCCTTTACAAAAACATCGGAATTCCAAGAATAACTATGGAAAGAAAATAAAAAACCCTACCGAAGTAGGGTCTTTAATATATTAATTGAAACAATTATGAAGTTTTGTGTGTTAAATTGAGGTAATTTTTTTCTCCAATCTTGTGATTCGATTCCTCAATCTTTGGATTTCTAAGTCTTTATATGTGTACTTTTTATCACCTTTTGGCTTAATCCATACCATAATACCTTCTTTGTATTCAGCTTTTGTTCCCACAAAATCACTCCAAATTCCATGCGGTCTGAATATATTATCTACTTTTTTGTAGAAACCTTTTTGTGTTACTTCTCCTTCTTCATTTACATACTTGTAAGAATACAAATTATCATCAATTTGATGAATAACTCTTTCTTGACCAAACACATTTCCAATAGTAAGAATGAATGTAATAAAGAGGAGGTATAATACTCTTTTTCGATTTAACATAATATCCTCCTTTATATATAAGTATATCCAATGTTAAGAAATTGTAAAGAAATTGTAAAGATTTGTGAATTTTTAACATAAAAAAAGGGGAAAACCTATCAGATTATCCCCCTTTACTTATTTTTGTTGATTAATTGTTAGCCCATCAACATTTGTTTACCAGGTTCTTTATCACCATCATCTTTAGGTCTATCTACTACCATACATTCAGTAGTTAGAATCATACCAACAACGGATGCTGCGTTTTGAATAGCACATCTAGTAACTTTCTTCGGGTCAATTACTCCACTTTCCATTAAGTTTTCATAATGACCTGTTCTAGCATTGTATCCAATATCATCTGATTCCATAACCTTAGAGATTATTTCTTCAGTTGCTACACCTGCGTTGTTTAGAATCTGAGTGATTGGTGCCATCAATGCTGATTTGATTACCTCAACACCTTCTTGCTCATTGTAACTTAGTTCTAATTCGTTAACTGCTTTCAAAGTTCTAATTAGAGCGATACCACCACCTTCAACAACACCTTCTTCGATAGCTGCTTTGGTAGCTTGGAGTGCATCATCAACTCTATCTTTCTTTTCTTTCAGTTCTACTTCAGAACCAGCACCAATATAAAGAACTGCAACTCCACCAGCTAACTTAGCTAATCTCTCTTGCATCTTCTCTCTTTCGTAATCTGATTTAGATTCATCGATTTGAGTTTTGATAGAGTTAACTCTTTCACCAATCTCATCAGATGAACCTGCACCATTTATAATAGTAGTATTATCTTTACTAACTACAATCTTCTCAGCTACACCTAACATATCCATTGTAACATCTTCTAACTTCTGTCCAATCTCAGGTTGTACAAAAGTACCACCAGTTACTGTAGCGATATCTCTCATCATCTCTTTCTTTCTATCACCAAATGCTGGTGCTTTAACTGCACATACATTAAGAGCTCCTCTGAGTTTGTTAACTACCAAAGTACCTAACACTTCACCTTCTACATCATCAGCGATAATAACTAATGGTTTAGATGATTGTGCTACTCCTTCTAATAGTTTAAGGATATCATTCATATTTGAGATTCTACCATCATATAATAGAATGTATGGATTCTCAATCTCAGCTAACATCTTTTCTTGATTGGTAGCAAAGTGTGTTGAAAGAAATCCTTTATCGAATTGCATACCATCTACAATTTCCATAGATGTTTCAATACCTTTTGATTCTTCAACTGTGATTACACCATCCTTACCAACTTTATCAAATGCATCAGCGATAAGTTTACCAATGTTCTCATCACCATTTGCTGAGATAGTTGCTATTTGTTCTACTTTATCACCAACCTTTACTGATTGTTTTTCTAATTCAGATACTACAACCTCAACAGCTTTATCCATACCTCTTTTTAATTCGATAGGATTTATACGTTCAACTGATTCAAATCCTTTCTCAGCGATTGCTTGAGCAAGTACAGTTGCTGTTGTTGTACCATCACCAGCTTCATCAGCAGTTTTTTGTGATACTTCTTTTACCAACTGAACACCCATATTCATAAATGGATTTTCTAATTGGATTTCTTTTGCTACACTCACACCATCTTTGGTGATATGTGCTCCATTACCTTTTTGTAGTAATACATTTCTACCTGAAGGTCCTAACGTTACCTTAACTGCATCTGCTAAAGTATTCAATCCAGCTTTAAGAGCTTCTCTTGCGCTGTATGAAAATTTGATTTGTTTATTTTCCATAACTTATACTATCATTAAAATTTCTGATTCTCTAACTAAGTGATAATCGTTTCCATCTAACTTCACTTTCTGTCCAGCTCCGTTATTGATAAGAACCTTATCACCCTTCTTAACATTTAACTGAATAATATCACCAGTCTGTCCAACAAATCCGTTGGATACTTCAACTACTTCAGCTGTTTGAATGGTTTGTGTGGTGGTGTTAAGAATTATTCCTCCACTCGATTTTGATTCAGCTTTCTCTTCTAATTTAAGAAGAACCCTATCTGCAAGGGGTTTACCTATGTTTGCCATAAACTCTAATTTACTTTTGTTTTTGTTTCTATATACTCATTTATTAAATCTCTGAAGATAGCACATAATTCGTACTCTTCAATATCCTCATTGTAATCCATAATTAGTTTAACCCAATCTAAACCGAACCCATCAACTAATTCAAATGGGTCAGTTCCATATCTATGATATGAATCAATAAATTCTGCTGATAAATCCATTAACATACCTCTTTTAGGTTCACCGAAGTGTTTCCTAAAACCATCTACTGTTTTAATTTCTTCTGCGTTAAACATATTCTACTAATATACGAAATTTATTCCACAATTCCAAATTATGACAAATTGTCAGTTTTTATCTTAGGAAATAGTACTTCTGTCATAAAATACTTTGCCTTTTCCTCTCCAATATTTGCTTTTAGTGCTCCAAAGGTTCTTTTATTTGAAGCTTGGTGTTCACAATAAGTGTTTTGGTTCTTAATAATAGTTTCAATATCACTTACACTCTCAGTTAAATCTTCATCTGAGTTTAATTTATCTAACCATCTTTCAAATGCATCGAATCCAACTTCAAAGATTTTCTCATATTCATCTTCAGTAGGTCTTACTGCTATGAAATCTTTTGAAAATACAGTTGCCCAAACTGGTAACTTTCTATCTTTGTTCCAAGTTGTATCGTGCCACTTTTCTTCGTACATAACTGGTGACCAATCCATAAACACTCCACTAATCTTAGACATTTCCTTTTCATCGTTTTGATATCCAACTACATCAAATCCATACATAGGCATCTTAGAACATTCTCTTGGAAAACAAGTTATATGTACAACTTCTAATCCCATATGAGAATATCTTTCAACATGCGCTAATCTGAATCTATCGTTTTCATAACGATAGTTTTCCCAACCATAATCATCAGTTTCCATCATCTCTACACCATCTTGTGCTTCAATTAATGCTTTAAATTTCTCCGAGTGGTGAAATATTCTATCTTTTAGTTTATAGTAAGACATCCTTCTAAGTTTTTAAAAATCTTTATCATAAAATCGAAACCTTTATTTACTTCATCGGCCCATTCATCTTTTTGAATAGCTCTTACTGATTCCATAGATTCTCTCATATTTTCAAAATCATACATTTTACCAGGACCTGGTGTATTCTTTTTCATCATTTGACCACCAAACATAATTGCTAAGTAGTTCAAATAGATATGAGCGTTTACTTTTTCTTGTGATAACGCTTTTAGATATTCTAAATAATTTCTTGTTGCTTCATCACAAACGAAAGTATTAATACCTAAAGACATCAAATCAAATGCTACTGGTTCAACTCTACTTAATCCTTTGTGTGGAAGTTCAAAGTTATCTTCAATAGTTTTAAAAATATTTAACTGAGAACGAAGATACCATCCATATTGTTCTGTTGTTAATTCACCTTTGAACATCTTAACATTGAATGGCATTCTCTCAGCTTCTTTATGTTTATCGTGTGTTGCTTCTTTTAATGGTTTCATTCTGATTCAGTTATTAAAGTTGTGATTATATATAAAATCAACATAGGTGTTGCTGGGATGAAGAATAATAACACAAACAATAATCTCCAAAGGAGTGGGTCTGTATCAAAGTAGTTTCCTAACCCACCACAAATTCCACTTAATTTTCTATTTAGTTTACTTCTTTTGAATTTTTTCATAATTAATTTGATAATGGTGCTTTAATTGCTGGATGATGTTCATACTCAATTATAGAATAATCCCACTCACCATTTAATACATCTACCGATTTTAATATAATCTTAGGTAGTGGAAATGGTTCTCTTACAATTTGTTCTTTTGCTTGTTGAATGTGATTCTTATATAAATGTACATCACCTAAGTTTCCAATCAGTTCACCCGGTTGTAACCCCGTCTCCTCACATAATAAAAGGAGTAGTGTTCCATAACTTGCAATATTAAATGGTAATCCTAAGAATGAATCTACACTTCGTTGACTCCACATTAAAGATAGTTTACCATCTTGAACATAACATTGGAATCCATAGTGGCAAGGTGGTAAAGTCATTTCATCTAACTCACCAACGTTCCAAGCTGATACCATTAATCTTCTACTATTAGGATTCTTCTTAATATCAACAATCAATTTAGCAATCTGGTCAATATGTAATAAGTAACCCTCACCTTTAGCAACGTTAAACTTTTGGGATTCCCAATTTCTCCATTGTTTACCATAGATAGGACCTAACTCACCCCACTTAGTTGCAAACTCATTATCGGTTTTAATTTGTTCAATAAACTCCTTCATCGATAGAATATCAGTACCGTATGAATTAGCCATTGCATATTTCTCATAGTTCTTATAAGCATCACCATCCCAAATATGACAATTGTTATCAACTAAGTATTTGATATTAGTATCTCCTTTTAGAAACCACTTCAATTCAGTCATCATAGTTTTAACTGCCATCTTCTTTGTGGTTAGTAAAGGAAATCCATCACTCATATCGTGTCTGATTTGTTCACCAAAGTAAGATAGTGTACCAGTTCCAGTTCTATCTCCCTTTTCTTTTCCATAAAGTACCAACTTTCTGAGGATACCTTGATATTGTTTTTCTATATTACTCATTTTCTTTACTTCTTAAATATATCGTTCCCCAATTTTCAATTAAATCCCCATAACTATTAGTAAATGGTTCAAATGTTACTTTTTCAACATCTATCTTAGATGAAATACTTGCGGTTTTGAGATATCTTAATGCACCTTCGGTGAAATTATCACCAAATGTAGTAGATGAAAAATACTGATTACCAAAATCCTGCAACTCATAAAGAATATATTCTTCGTGTTGTAACATCATTCTTTGAGTTTCCCATCTAAAATATCTACCAGTCTTTTGACCAAAATGAGATACTGGTGTTGAATATATTTCAACATCACTACAATGTAAATTTACATCTGCTGCAAATTCAATAGGTGAATTATTATCAATTAATTTTTGAGCTGATTCTTTGTTTATAATATAGGAATGAGCTGCATATCCTATTGGGTATCTATCCATATGTTGAAGAACAAGTGCCTCATCACATTGTGTACCATTTATATCCTTATCAATGTGACCAACCATTACAATTCCCCAATCAATATTCTTTACATCATCAGCTAACATTTCATATCCTCTAGAACCTTCAATTAAAGTTCTCAAACCAACATTGGTTATATGAGCATCATCTTCTAATATTAATGCAGTTTTAACACTATCATCAGTTTTTAAGAATCGTTCATATACTTTTTGATGTGATAAAGCACATCCATAAATTGATTTAGTTAATGCACCATTTGGGTCTGTAAACTTATGACTTATTTTATTTTCATCCAAAAGTTCATCAATATCTAATTTAGAACCATCAATAGCATCAACCCATTCTATTTTTTTATGGGGATAACCAGCTGATAATAAATCATCATAAACATTCTTTCTACGAATTCCATGTTTATGCATTGATATAATATAAATCTTATCTACAAACTTCATTAAATCTCAAATTTTAAATCTTTTCTAATATCAGTTTTTACTCTTTGTAGATACTTTCTACGTTTCTCATCAGATACAAATGGTACTGACCAGAATTGTTTTGTTTTTCTCCACCTACTTAACTTCCAACCAAATACAAATGAGTAAACACCCAATACCAATCTTAACTTTACTGAGTTTAGATATAAAGTTCTAACTGGTAATGATGGTGCACCATGTGTAATGTAGGTTCTAACCTTTTTATCACTCAGATGTGGTTGTGGGTATGCGTACAACTTTGTAATGTTTTTAAAGTTGTATGCAAATCCTGGTGTAAATACTTCATCAAAGAACACTTCCATTCTTGGAGTTAATCTGAACCACCATACAGGTGATACAAAATATATTCTTTCGGACCAAGTTACCAATTCTTGATACCGTTTAACCAAATCAGTTCTTGGTCTTGCAAATGAATCCCTATATAAATCAATAACTTCGATTTCTTCATTGTGTTTACGAAGTTCCCGTTTGATAGTTTTCATAATACCATTATAGCAAAATGAATCTTTATTAGGATGTCCTATTACTATTAGGTTTTTCACAATTTCACCTTTTTACGAGATTTAGTTAACCTTTTCTTTTTAGGTTTTTCAGTTGGGAATCTACCCCAATTACCATGTCCATCCATATCCATTTCATCAGAAACGATACCATCTCTGATATCATCTCTTCTCATATCTCTTCTTTGTGATTCATTTGCCCACTTAATCATGTACAAATAACCAAACAAATACAATCCGAATACAACACATCCGAATATAAAAATTCCAACAGTCATCTTACTTTCTGTTTATGTGTTCTCTATAATCATTTCTTCTCTGTCTAATTGCAACAGACGCTGATAATATCGATGGAACCCAAATTCCAACGAAGATTCCTTCTAACTGATTTCCACTAAACCATAGTGTTACTGAAAACAGAAAAGATACAAATGCCAATAGGATTGGATAATACAATCCGAAAAATTCTAACGCTTTCTTCATTTTAATTTACTTTAATTTATGTTTCTTTTTATATTTTTCAACGAAACTATCACCAACACCCAAATCTAATATTTCATTTTCCTTTGGTATCAGAGGTTTTCGTTTAGTTGTTGATATAATATCATCAACTCTGGTATTTTCAAAGACCTCTAAATGTACTTTAGAGTTTTTACGAGGCCCTTTGTGAACCACCACAACAGGTAAAGTTCTATTTAAGTTACCCATTATAAGAATATAGTTGTAATTGCAGAGTATATTCCATAAACAGCGAACATTACTAAAAATGCCAAACAACCATAACCCATAGTTTTCATAGTTGATTCATATTGTTTATCACTTCTACCTTGCCTACTTCTATACTGTCTTACTTTTTTCTTTTCCATAACTTTTTAAATTTTGTTAATTTAGATTCTTCTATTATAGAACCATCCTTATCAACAGTAGGTGCTTCCAATATACCATATGTTATAATTAGACCACTTATTAGAAAGTAAAGTCCTATGATTTCCCAAACTCCCATTATCTTATTATATTAAATGTTTTAATTGAATCACAACTTGTACAAACAACTGTATCTATTCTACCTCTTACACAGCTATCTTGTTCCCATAGTTCTATTAGATGGTTTCCATCTTCACACTTACAATCAGTACTCTTATCAGTACAATTAACCCCACTCCATTTTCTTAGTATAGGGTCTTTAATCCACTCACTTCTTAGTTTACTTATCATATCCTACAAATTCAAATTCAGGTTTTTTAATTAACCCATCTTTTACTAACCATTCTAACTCTTCATTGATTTGATAATTCTGAAGTTGTGCAATATCTTCAAATACACCATCGAATACTGCATCAACATCATAACCTTCACCATAAGAAGGTCCGAATGAATTAGCAATTTTGTTCATACCGGCTCTATCACCTTTTTTGTAGAACTCTTCTAATTTATTATACAAATCAATTTTAATTAGCTTTCCAACTAATTCGTTCCAATCGTACATCTTTTGATTCCAAGGTTTGGTAATCTCAATTCCGTACTTTGTTCCAATTACTTTACTCATATTAAGGTCTTTTTACAATTACAACTCTAATATAAGAAAAATATTTGAATTATCCAAATGTTTCTGTAAGAAATTTTTCTAAAGTTTTTGTGGTTATGTTATAATCCTTTTTTAGATATTGAAGTTTGCTGAAATCAATTGAGTATCTTCTATCATGTCCTAACCTATCTTCAACATGCTCTAAGTTTACTTTCTTATTTAGAATCACTCCAATTTGTTGAACAATACTTCTATTAGTCCAATTATCACCACTACCAATATTCCATATTCCGTTTTGTGATATCATCAAATCATAAATTATTTGAGCATTATCTTCAACCCAAATCCATTCTCTCATTTGTTTACCATCACCATAAAGGGGAATTGGTTTATCTTCTTTAATTGAACGAGCTATTGTAGGTAAAAACTTTTCATCATTTTGATGTGCACCATAATTATTACAAGTTCTCGTAATTAAATAAGGTAATCCATAAGTTCTTCCAGCAGCTTCAACTAAGTGGTCTCCGGCTGCTTTGGTAGCTGAGTAATATGATGATGGTTTAAGTGAAGTATGTTCATCAGCTTCCATCATCTTTCTACTTTCCATATCACCATAAACTTCATCAGTTGATATTTGTACAAACTTTTTTAGATTAGGTATTTGTTTTGCAATCTCTATCATATTAAATGTACCTTCTACGTTTGATTTTACAAAAGGTAATCCGTTATGTATTGATTTATCTACATGAGATTCAGCAGCAAAGTTCACAATGTAATCAGCGTATCCAATATCATCTAAAGTGATATCACAAATATCTTTTTTAATAAGAGGTATATCTTTTGGAATTAGAAATGGATTAGCTGCATAAGTTAGTTTATCTATAACAACTATTTCAGTATTTGGAACTTTATTTATAAGATTTACAAAGGATGAACCTATAAACCCACAACCACCAGTTACTACTATTCTCATTTCATTAATTTTATATTTACCAATCTATGTATTTTAGAAATAGCTTCTTCTATTTTCAAAGTTTGAAATCTAGGATGCCATCTTCCCCATAATCCAAAAAACCATCTATCATTCCACTCAACTATAAAGACTGATTTATCTCTAAGTGAGTGTTCAATGATACGATACCTTCTCATTTCTTTATGATATCTTTTATTTTGATTCATTATTTAAATCCAATAGAGTAATAATTTTATCAACTGTAAACTCATCCACTTTAATAGTGTGATAGTTGAATCCATTATCATCTAATATCTTTTTACATAATGTATCGATTTCAATAGATTGTTTTATATCTTGAAATCTTTCATCATCATTATGCTGAGTTTCCCCTCTTTCTAAAAGTATGTTTATACTATTATACCTTTTGTGTAAACTGATAATAAAATTATGAAACTCTTCTCCATAAAATTCTGCAGGATATCCTTCAGTATAATAGGTATGGTAAATTGTAGAAAATAGAATTGGTGAATCAATTACTATATAATCTACTTTACCATAACTTTCAGCAATCCCTCTATGTTGGTTTGCAAATACATAAAGTTGGTCTTTGATTGCTGGGATGTTATTATCCCATGCTAATCTCTTTGGAAATTCATATGGGTTATTACAACTAATGTGTCTTTTCTTTAATTCATAGGTAATACCAGCTGATATGCCTGATTTTCCTATGCCTGGTCCTCCAAATAAATTAATTAACTTGCTCACTAAATATATTGTTTAATAGATTTGCCAATCTGATTCCTGCTTCATATAACCTTTGTTCCACAATTGGAAAATTCTCATAAACATAATCGTATGAAAGATATGAACCTTCTTTTGTTTCATATATCTTTGGTACGAATTGATGTGATTCATTTGCCCAATCTTTTGCTGTTCTTTGTTCAATAGGCATCGAACCATATTTGTTAATTAGATGAGTAGATAAATCTGAATGGGACATTTTAAAATCATCAATCAATCCAGCATCCCATAAATCATGTAAGTTAGTTAAACTCTCAGCATCTTTTCTACCTTTGAAGTAAACATCAATTTTGTTTCCACCCCAATCTTCTTCCCTACCAGTGTGAAGTGGTTGGTGAATATCACCCACCATATGTACTAAATACTTTAACCAAAATTGCTTTACTGATTTCTCTGCCATTGGTGATTCCAAAATTGGAATAGCTGTGTTAATCATCTTAACTACATTTGGTCCAATGTGAGAAACATCATCATAATCTTTATCAAGAGGTAGATTTACATAATGCCAAGTTGAATACTTATCGAACTCTGGATTACTTCTCATCTCATCAGCCCAAGTTGATACTGATGCAAGTGATTCACCATCTAACAATTCGTAAACCTTTTCTTTAACTTCAGGTCTAAGATGTCTTTCAGCAATCTCACCAACAGTTCGATGTCCAATTTTACCCCAAGCAGTAATCTCTGAAAACGAACTTAGGATTATAATAAATGTAAATAGTAATAACTTTTTCATTGTAAACTTGTTATAAGTGAATAAAGATAACCCATAAACCCTACTGCATTTAGTAGGGATAGGTTATATTGTTTTGTTTTTTGTGTTTGAATAGTAATCAATGAAAGTGCAACTAACATTCCTACCTTTCCATAAACTGAATCTATAAAGAATGGTGATACCATCATCAATCCAGTTCCGAAGTACAACACTCCGTATTTATATAGTTTTTCGTTAAATGATAATTTTTTATCCGTTAACTTCATTTTTACTTGTTAAGTGATAAAATATAATCTTTTAAACTATCTTTGGGCGCCCATTCCAATCTCTCCAAAGTATCATCATTCTCTCTAAGAGTTTGTCTATAATTTCCTGGTACATCAGGCAGATGTACTTTTTCCAAATCACCAAATGATTCTTGGAAGAAATCAAATACTTCATTAATTGAGTAATTCATACCTGTACCCAATTCCCAAGCATCTTCATGCTTTTTATCATTTGTACCAATCTTATATAGAGCATCACAAATATCATCTACGTGAGTGAAATCTCTTCTTTGTTCACCATCTGATATAATTGTAATTGGTTTACCTTCTTCGATTTGTTTTCTCCAAATACCAATCACAGCTGCCCATTGTCCATCAACCAATTCATTTGGTCCATATACATTATAGAATCTTGCGATTTCAAAATCACATCCATAAGCAGTTCGATACATTTTTAAAACATCCTCACCTAACTTTTTACAAGTTGCATAAGGTGAAGTTTCTGGATTACACCATTTAGATGATGAACCACTATAAACAACTTTAACATTATTTTGTCTTGCCCATTCTGCAACCACAATCACACCTTGAGTATCTACTCTAAATGTTTCCATTGGGTCATCGAATGATGGTTGAATTCTAGCTAACGCAGCGAGATGATAACATAAATCAAATGATTCACCTTTCCAATACAAAAGATTTTCAATATCTCCATAAACATATGTACATCCTTCCACTTCATATTCCTTTAATCCAGTTGAAAGGTCATCCAAAGAAACAACTTCATGTCCCTCCTTCAAGAGTTTTTTGATTAAGTTAGAACCGATAAAGCCGTTCCCGCCAGTTACTAAAATTTTCATAGAATTTTAAAATTTATAAGTTATTTTCCCAAAAATGGTTCTTCCATTTTGTTGTTTTAGATAATCCACATTAGTAAAATCTAAAATATTGTTAACACCAACACCCACTCTCATACCTTTAATCTCAGGTGAACTTACTAATGTATTCAGTAATGTATGAGATGGTACAAATTCATTTGGGTCTTGTGTTCCACTTCTATCAACATCTCTAAAGAAGTATTCTGATTTGTGAACTCCATTCAGAGTTACAGTCAATCCATTCTTTAATGTATAAGTTGTTGCTAGATTTATTAAGTGTGTAGGTCTTTCAGAAAGAAAGAACTCAGTTCCATCTGCTTGATTTGCTTCAGTTTCTAAATACTGATAAGAACCATCGAATCTAAATCTATCCTTTTGGATAAGAGTTTCTAATTCTACACCTTTAAATGTTGCTTCTGAGATATTTGTGTATCCGAAAAGTAAAGTTTGGTTGACAAACATTCCAGCTAATACTGATTCAATCAAATCAGTTGTGTTAGTTTGGAAGAAGTTTACACCAATTTTACTCTTACTATCTAATTTATATGATATTCCAAAATCATAAGAGATAGAAGTTTCAGATTTAAGATTTGTAATCTCATCCATTTCATATGATAAGAAAGCAATTAGATTTTGTTGAGAATAAAAGTTGATTTGTTCTTCAATATTATATGCACCCAATACATA
>Ga0213868_10000417_pt1 | contig 39764 bp, 59 predicted proteins | sample PICome_9_FD_160087 | JGI IMG/M metagenome (GOLD analysis project Ga0213868, IMG submission 160087) | Coastal seawater microbial communities near Pivers Island, North Carolina, United States - PICO127 | ecosystem: Environmental > Aquatic > Marine > Coastal | place: USA: North Carolina...
GACCGTGAACCCCTGTCAATAGTGACGTGAGAGGGAATGACCGTAAATGTTTTGATATTGGGTTAACCAAGCCTCTCTGAATGGGCGGGGTAAAAAGCGGGGGACGGGGTTTGCACCTCTAGACGAGCCTAAAGCGAGTCGACTACTATACTGCACTACTGTCATAAGCTACCCGAACAACGTGAGTGTGCTTAAGTGCTAACTTATAGTATATCAGGTTACTAACTTAATTCGTAAATATAATAACGGTATAGTAACTGAGTATAATACTCAGGTAGTATACTGAGTTAGGAGAGTATATACTGTAGTATAACTTATAGTATAGGCACACCTGACACGTAGGATAGACTTGAGGTGTGTATGAGAATGAATGCACCTTACTCAAAATTCGTACATTATAAAAAGAGACAGTAATGACAAACAAGGAAATGTATTTAGGTATCTTAGGTAACGGTATACCAAAGGGAGAAACTAAGGCCGCGATGTTTGCGCTACACAACAAGTGGTATGGTAAGAGTCCTTACATCTTAAAGGTGGAGAACCCTAATACTTTCTGCGGGTCGTGTATCCAACGTGTGAAGGCTAACGTATGGAAGCTGTATCACAGCGACCTGTATCGGTGGTCTTATAAAGAGATTGAGTTTACAGGTAAGTTAGGATTGCACAACGCACCTATCTACAAACTGACACAAGAGGAGTTGAGTAAGAATATAATTAGAAGAAAATAATATGACAAGTTTATTACTAGCAGCCGCAATTACATTATCACCAACAGATACTATAGGCTTTGGTAGCCTAGGCACAGAGATTAGAAACACAACAGTGATGACTTCTAGCTTTTACGAGTTTGATTTGATAGCTGACTTCTTAACTAGTGCTCGGTTCACGGAAGCTTACACACTAGAGGACGGTCAAGAGATAGTTATATTCCATAACAACCTAGACTACACACGTAGAGATACCGTGCTTATACGTGAGGTATCAGACGGCGCAGACGAGCATTACAAGATGTACTACAAACCACAACAGAATTAAAATGAAGAACGGTAACAGAGACAAGAAAGGTAAGGTAGTTGTAGGGCGTGGCTCTGAGCTGTCAGGAAAGCAGCAGGAGTTTATCACGCGCGTTGCAGAAGAAGGCCTAGACAATGCAGCGGCTATTAGCCGTGAGATGAACTATACATCTTACTATCGTGACCGCAGAAACGTAGGGACGGCATTCCACACAGAGCTTATGAAGCTAGTGGACTCTGAGCAGAAGTCTATAGAGGCAGCAAAGGGAATGAACCTCAACAAGCTAATTACTATACGCGACCTCGCTATATCTAACGGTGATATGAAGGTTGCTATGGAAGCTATCAAGATAATGAACTCTATGCAGGGCCATAACGCTCCTAAAGAGGTTAAGCAGACTAAACTAGACGTTACTGCTACTATCGACTTGACAGCACCTGCAAACGACGAAGACGGTTACATTGACATAGACGCTCTCTAAGGGCTTATCTCAGTCCAAACAATACACTGATACCACAAATACCCCTAGAGGCTCTTAAAACGTCTCTCAGGGGTCTTAATTCTCACGATGAAGTTAAAACTATATACACCTACACAGCCTCAGGTAGATTTCCACAGGTTGGTAAACGAAGACAAGCCACTTATATCTGTACTTGTTGCGGGACGTCAGACAGGTAAGACATACTTTATGCAGAACGACGCAGTAATGCGTTGCCTAAACACACCTAAACAGCGTGTATGGTTTGTATCACCTATTCAGGCGCAGTCCAATAAGGTAATGAAGGACATCGAATCTATGTTCTCTGCACACCAAGAGCTATTCAACCAAATCATTGTTAGGTTTGATAGAAAGAACAACGAGATATACTTCCACAACGGGAGCTTCTTGAAGTTTAAGTCTGCGGATTCAGGGGATAACCTGCGTGGTGCTACCCTAGATATGATATATTTGGATGAGGCGGCGTATATGAAGCTAGACCTCATTAATGCTGTACTACTTCCTATGATTACGCGTACAAACGGGCGTGTGATTGCAGCGAGTACCTTTAACGGTCCTAATTGGTTCTACGATTGGTTCACTCAGGGACAGGACTCAGAGGTGTGGGAAGATATGAAGTCTATTAAGCGTACATACCTAGACCTACACGACCCTGAGGTGACTAAGGTTGTTATGGGTGTTAAGAAGTCTATGACTAAATCACAGTTCGACCAAGAGTATATGTGTCTACCTGTAAGCGCAGGGGTGTTGTTTAGCAATATGGAAAGCTCAATGAGCGACGAGATTGTTACAGACTACGAGCGCGTGTACATCGGAATGGATATCGGGGTGGCTCAGGATTACACTGTGATGACTGCAATGACTGAGGATTTCAAGGTTATTGACATACACAGATTCAACTACAAAGAGGAAGACCTTGACTATCAGGACTTTAAGCAGCGTATCCGTGACTTTTACTTTAAGCACGACGACAAGCTAGCGGCCTGTTACTTCGAGGTTAACAACAACGACTTACTGTTTGACGACCTTACAGAAGCTGAGGATATGTATAAGATGATACCTTTCCTTACAACCGCTAAGAGTAAGCCTGATATGATACGTAATCTAGTCAAGCTGTTCGAGGATAGAAAGATACAGATACCTAGAAACAATGAGCTACTCAAAGAACTTTATGACTTTAAGTCTAAGCGTAACGCTATCACAGGCAATCTACAATTCCAAAACACAGAGGGTAAGCACGATGATATGGTTATGTCCCTCGCTATTGCAGCGTACTGTGCATTCGAAGAGCAAGACGGAGGTGTAACAATGTTCTTATGATAACACTACAAAAACATATAAGCATACAGAAAGTCCTAGAGGCAGACGGTAGTATGGAGCTGTTCTACAAGGACTTAGACCCTATAGGCGTAGAGCTGTTCTTTAACGACATAAAAGATTCCTACCCTGTCAACGAGAATGTAAAGAAGCCTACGTTTAAAAAGAGGATATACTACGGAGTTGAAGAGATGGTATTCGGTCAGTTCATTATGGTCGAGCAGATACTCACGGGTAAGGCGGGTATAAACAACCACACCGCAGACCTAGAGCTAGCGAAGCTGCTTATAAGACCCGCTGAAGACATTATATTCGATAACGAAGACGGACACAAGGAGATAGCTAACGAAGAAGACATACTGTCGTACGACCTCAGGGAAGTCTACTATGTTCTTAATAGGTTTGTTAACCGTAGGAATAAAACTATGTTTCAGGACTACTCAGGTGTCTTCTACGACCCAAAAGAAGAGTCTGAAGACGACGACGAAGGAACTGTACCTGACGACGGACCTAATTTTCATCAGCAGTGGTATTACTACTCGCTAGTTCGTATGCTAGCGAACGAGGATATAACAAAGTACAACGAGATATATATGCTACCTATGAAAGAGGTGTTACCTGAGATGAGCTACTTATCGCAGAAACGCAAGATTGAAGAGGCTGAGCAACGCAAGCAACAGGCACTGTCCAAGATAAAATAATTCGTAAATTATAAAAAGACACACCTTATGAATAACTACATTTCGACATTCTCTAAAGACTTGAAGAATTTCGCGGACGAACACCGTATGATTGATTCCGTTAAGTTTATTAGTGGTGAAGCTGAGTTAGACAATATGGTGTTTGATGTAAAGACTCTGCTAGTCTCTATGCTGTCTGCAAATCTAGACAACGAGGACGGTCGTCCTGTCTATGACGTTGAATACGTTATCGCTATTATAGACAAATCTCCTAATGGACTTTACGGTAACAGTTCTACCGTAGAGGAAAACCTTTTTGTTATGAGTCAGTTGCAAGACTACTTACAACAAGAAGGTTGGAGCGTTGTTTTCGGTGACGTAGACATACAAGGCAATTGGGACGCCTCAGGAGACTTAGTGGCTACCATAGGCTCTGCAACGGCACAGTTCGGCAGGGGTATGAGCGGTGAACTAGCAATGGGTGAGGTAACTCTTTAATGGCTAGCATAGGTCAGTTTAAAAACAGGGCTAAGGTAATAATCGTAGCCGCTGTAGGCAAGGAGTTTAAGAAGGCTCAGATAGTAGCTAGGATAATAAACAGAGCAAAGCAGGAGGGCCACGTAGCAACAGGAAAGCTAGTAGAGCCTAGGAGAACTAGGAGTATAACGCCTTTCGCAGACGACAGGTGGTTGATTAGAAAGGATGCTGTCATAGTTAGTGCTGTTAAACTTCCTAGCGAAGAGTATATGGTAAGCAACGTAACAGTAAGGGTTAGATACGGACTAAACGGTAAGTATCAGAACCTATCTCAAGCATTCGCAAGCGGTAAGAAGTGGTTTCCACCTGTAAACGCAATAGCGAAATGGATAGAGGCTAAGAAGGGTCAGGGCGAGTTCTCAGACGTATCTCATAAGAATATAAAGAAGGTTGCATTTGCGATAGCACTCAAGCAACAACAAGAAGGAATAAAGAAGACTAAGTTTGCGGACGCATTCTTCGACAAGAGAACAGGAGTTGCCCCTACATTAAGAAAGGGTATTGCTAAGGCGTCTAAGAGACTAGAGTTTCTGTACGCTACATCTATCGAGAGGTCAATACTTAAAATGATACAACTATAATGGCTCAAACAACAAAACAATTAGCCGCTAATCTAGACGGTATTTCAGCAAAGGTAGCAAAGCTACAACTTGAGATGTCAAAGCTCGATAAGGGCACGACTGAATACAAGACAAAGCAGAGAGCGCTGAACGAGGAGCTTAAGAAAGGCGAGAAAGCTGCTAATAAACTAGCGGTTGCACAACAGAAGCTAAACAAGGACAACAGACAGCACAAGAGTTCTGTGGACGCGGGTACTCAAGCGCAGAAGCGTTGGAACGCTACCCAAGGCAAGAGTGTTATAGCTGCTAAGAAAAGCAGTGGTGCTTTAGGTGGTCTATTCAAGAGAATGACTGTATTAGGTAAGTACCTATTTGCTTCCGCAGGTATTGCGGCAGGTATGTCTCTTTTGAACGAGCTGTTTATAAAGTCAGCTAAGAGAGCAATTGCACTAGAGAAAGCTATCGCAGACGTTGGTGCTGTAGCAGGACTTACCGCAGAAGAGATGGAGAAGCTAAAGAAGGTAGCAGAAGACACCGCAGGTGCTACCTCTCTAACGGCTATTGAGGTTGTCGGTCTACAGAAGGAACTAGCTAAGTTAGGTGTAAGCATAGACGATATAAGTAACCTTACTAAGCCTATAGCGCTATTGTCTCAGGCACTAGGTACTTCAGGTGCGGCTACCGCAGAGGCTTTACAGAAAATACAAAACCAATTCGGTTTAACATCAGACCAAGCAAACATAACGGCTAACGAGATTGTTGGAGCTGTAAACGAGTCGGCACTTAATATGGGTGACTTGGCTACTGCTATGCAGTATGTAGGACCTATCGCTAGACAAGCAGGACTAACCTTTGGAGAGACAGCATCTTTGTTAGGTGTATTAGCTAATAACGGATTTAGCGCATCTAAAGCGGGTACAGGTCTTAGAACTATACTTATAGAGTCTCAAAAGGCGGGTGTGCCTTTCAATGAGTTTATGGAAGAGTTAGCAGCTAATGGTATATCTGTCGCTGACGCTACCGAGCAGTTTACAAAGAGGGGCGCTGCTGCTGCCGTTACATTCGCTACTCAGTACGACGAGGTGAAGAGACTTAACGAAGAGCTAGAAGACCACGACAGACTATTGTTTGCTAACGCTAAGCAAATGGGTTCTACTCAGGGTCAGATAGACCTTTTGGCGTCTGCCTACGACAAGGCATCCACTAGACTAGGTGCTTGGATAACTAATACAGAGTTCTTTATAGAGCTTATAGAGAGACTAGACCCTGAGGTTGCAGGTCAGGCTAGAGCATATAAAACACTATCCAACGCAACTGAAACAGGTAAAGAAGCGTTTGATGACCTTACTAAATCATTAATAAGCTACAAACAAGAAACAGAAGGCGTTTCGAGAGAAGACGCTCTTGAAGCAGAGGTTCAGTTCTTAAGAGAGGGTAGCGAGCTTGACGAGAATAGAATTTTACTACTTAAGTCACAGTTCATTACAGCTAAAGCGAAGGACGAGCAATTGACATTCTCTAATTTCTTACAGGCACAGAGCAACGAACTAAGTAAGGACGCAGGTCTATTGCTAGAAGGTATAGTTGGATTGGCGGCTGAGAGAGCTAACGAGGATACCAAGGCTAAGATTACTGCTGACGCTATGAACGCTACCTACGCGGACACGGTTGAGATTCAAGAGGATTTGAACAGCCTAGCACTTCAAGGTAAGATGACTGAAGAAGACAAGGCTAATGCTTTGGCCCTAGTGCAGAGACGTATAGCCGAGTCTACTCAATTACTCGCGAACTCTAACGACTTAGACTCTAACAAGCTGTACGAGAGACGTATAAAGTTATACGAAGACTTGGAAGAGGTTATAGAAAACACAGCTAACACAGAGAGAGCTGTTAACAAGGGTGGTCAGTCAAAGGCTAGGTTTGACCTAGAGCATTACAAGATTATGCGTGACGAGAGGCTTCAGGAGTTGGCCGACAGAAGAGCTTTCGAGCTTCAGGCTGCTAAGACTGCTGAGGAGAGAAACGATATAGAGGTGGAGTACAGTCAGACTGTAGCTACTGTCAACAGAGAGGCCGCTGAAGGATTGTCTAAGGTAGATGCTGCGCTATACTCTAACAAGGTGTCTATCGAGAACACTATAGACTCTTGGACTAAACTAGGAACTGTAACAGGTGAGGAGAGCGTTGATATATTCGAAGGCTTCTTAAAGGGTCTTACAACAGAAGTTAAAGAAGACGTTAAGGAATTAGGCAAGCTACTAAAAGACGGTGTAATAACTGTGGACGAGTACAACGACAGGGTTAACGAGTCTATAGCTAAGAACAAAGACGTAGTAAAACAAGGACTAGCGTCTTTAGTTGCTACTAACGAGCTTACTCAAGAGCAAGCAGACCAACTTGGTAAAGCACTAGACAATGTAGAGTTAGACCCTAAGAAGAAGTTCCAAGCTAAGGACACATTGCTAGGCCGACTTCTAGGAGTGGATGCTGAAGAGATTATAGGTGATAGTGCAGAGGCTGTTGCAGCTAAGAGAGCTGAAGAGCTAGAGAAAGCTGTAAAGGAAGACCTCACATCTATACTAGGAGAGACGGGAGAGATATACGACGCCTTTGCTCAGGAGAGACTCGACAACGTTATAAACGAAGCTAAGTCAGAGCTAGACGTTATTAAAGAAAGATACTCTATAGAAGAAGAGATATTGAAGTCCTCTTTGAACAACCAACTGATTACAGAGAGTCAGTTCCGTGTTAAGCAGAAGGAGCTTAAGAAAGCTCAGTTAGCTGAAGAGAACGCTGTGAACCAAAAGATATTTGACGCTCAGAAAAAGCAAGACAAGCAGAGTGCTGTGGCTGAAGGACTAGAGGCGGCGGCTATTGCTGTTGTAAACGCTTGGAAGACGGGTGAGCCTATAACAGCTCAGGTTAGAGCGGGGTTATCCTTAGCAGCTATTGCAGCTTCTACAGGCGCTCGCGTAGCGGCTATCGACCAACGTCAGTTCTTCCCTAAGAAGTTCGAGGATGGTGGTATGGTATCAGGCCCTAGTCACGCGGAAGGCGGTGTTCCGTTTACTGTTCAAGGCAGAGGTGGTTACGAGATGGAAGGTGGTGAGTATATCATTAACAAGCGTAGCGCATCTATGCATAGAGAGCTGCTAGATAGAATAAACAGCTCAGGTAGAACCTCAGCAATCCAAGGCACTCGCAAGTTTGCTCAGGGCGGTGAGGTTATAGGTATGCAGGGCGAGTTAGGTGTTGAATACCTTAAGGTAATAGCCGAAGGTGTTGCAGCTACCAACGACGAGCTTAAGAAACCTACTAGAGCGTTTGTGTCTAGCGCAGACCTCAGAACAGACAGCAGAGAAAGAAGTATACGTAACAATAACGACAGAGTATAATTATGGATTACAAATTCAGAAAAGGCTACGGCAACAGTGTCAACTTAAACTGTACTAATAACACAGTTGGTGAGCTAGACTTAGACAACACCGTTACAGGTGTAGCTGTCTACGATAACGGAACGCCTGTGCGTATCGAATGGAACGTTGCGGGGCAAATAAAGGGCCTCTACGGGATTTACAATGGTGATTCGGACAAAGTATACTATGACCCTAGAGTTTATACAGGAGAAGTCATCTCAGGGGGTACTATGTACTCTTACGAGGGTAATGACCTTATGAAAGTTCCTGTTTACACATTACAATCGGAAATAAGTAACGCTACTTACAGCAATGCTCATATTCCCTACTACTCAAATGTAGACTACACAATAAAGACCCCTATACACAGAGGTCGTCGCGCAGACATAGAGAGCTTATTATTCCATACAGGTGTAACAACTGTAGAGGATAGCGGTATCGTGTTTATAGATACGTGTAACAATTGGGCTTACTCGGTTTCGCCAACAACGGAATCGCTCAACACTATCAACAACAAGTTTGCACGTTCATTTGAATTTAAAGTAGCTAAAAAATAATATGGTAGATTTTGCACTAAGTATAAGTAGAAACGGTACAGACTTCTACACACTAGACCTATTTCCCGACCAACAGTTGGACTACGACATAGACTTCTACGACAGTTTGTCTTTAGATAAGATTAAGTTGCCGTTCAGCACGTCTATGAAATTGCCCCTTACGACAAATAATATGTCGGCCAACAGAGTAGACTTTAACCCGTTTAGCTCTGACTCGGCTGACTACCCCACTGATGACTTCTTTTTTGAGCTACGTATATTCGGAGCCTCTGTAAGTATACTGACGGGCATACTCAATGTATCTAGTATGGAGTATAACAGCGGAGAGCCTTATATATCTATAGAGCTTAAAGACCAACTGTCTTATTATCTATCTAAGATTAAAGAGGTAAATATGTCTGAGCTTTACGACCAAGCCAAGTATACTGATACTAGCCTGACACTCAAGAAGTTCACTAACTACACAGAGACTAATGCTTTCATATTCGGTCAGAGAGGTCAGGTAGGAGTTGAGCCTGACAGCAACGCTGCTATCGTTTTCCCTTACGTGGATATGAATAACGACCTAGAGAAGTATAAGTACCCTCAGCGTCAGTTCCTAGAATACGGAACAGGCATAAAGAGATGCGGTCTTATCCCCGCGTTCTCTGTACAGAAGTTCCTAGAGTATGTAGGAGACTACCTAAGCACTGCGGGATTCCCTGTTAGGGTTGACTCTAAGCTGTTTGCTATAGGAGCGTTTGATGGCGCACCACACGATGCAGACTTCCACCCTGACAAGCTAAGGTTTACCAACTCAGCACACTTACTAGCGAAGCAAAGCGTTAACACTAGAACGTTCACACTTAACCAAGCATTAGCGTGGGCAGGTACTAACTCCTCTATGCAGTATATGAACGGGACAGAGGTTAGCTTCAGATACAACAACGGTGGCTCAGCAGATACTGAAGAAAAGTGGTTTAGAACTTCTTATTGGGGCAATATGGAGATACACGGAAACGCGGGTGGCGTTACCTCAACATCTTACCAACAAAGAGAGTTCGGTGTTAAGAAGCAGATGACTTCATACCCTACAGATGTTAACCAATCTGTTAGAGGTTGGTTTTGCCCCAAGGTTTCTTATAACGCCAATCTTAGGCTTAACGGAAACCCTACATTACCTGTCAATATATCAGGTCTTAAGCTAGAGGTTCCTGTCGTTAAGGACGATGGATTGGTTGTAGATATACAGTCCGACAACTCTCTCACAACAATGGAGTTCGCATTCAACGTGGGTATCTACGAGGATGGTATGATGATTAAGAAGATTGCTTTGCAGGACTCTAACGGAGACGACCTAAGACTAAGACCTTCAGGTAGGGACTACACAGGTGGCTCTAACAAGAGCGACGCTACAGCTCAGGGCGACTACTACACAGAGAACGATGACATCGTAGTAGCTTGGAACAACACTTCTTTAGGCATTAGAGACGTGCTTACTTTCTCTGATGTAGATGTATACTTCCCTACAGATGTGGACGTGTTCGTGAACGGCGGCTCTAGATACTCTATAAACTATTTCCTAGAACCTGTTGACGGAGTTCTTCAGGCTAGAGTTATAACGGACTTTATTGACACCGTATACATAGACCCCGTAACAAGTACTAACAAACCTATGAGAACAGGTGACGGAACTACTCCGCCTTGGATTGACTTTGACTTCTTTGACCTAAAGAAACTTATTACTAGAATATCTACTATAAGCGAAGCTCAGGAGTTAGCTGTCACGTTCCTAGCGAACGAAGACTTCCTGCCTCACCAAGAGGAAGACAAAATAGTTATAAAGGATTCTATAGCTCAGACAACAAAAGATACTATATACGACGTTCTACTTAAGATAAGCAAGAGGTTTAACTGCGGTATGTTCTACGAGTACGACTCGGTTGGTAATACAAACGTTTTACGTGTAGACCCTCTACACATAGTTAGGTCAGGCAGTCAGGACATTTCTACTATGATTGACGACTCTAACTCTTTCAAGGTTGTCAAGGGTGGGAGCAAGATTAAGAACCTAACGCTATCTAACGAGAACTATGACAGATACTTTGACGACGAGGATAGAGACGGTGTTACCACAGGCTCTACAACTCAAGAGATAAATAGCGAGGGTATCGAGGACTTAGAGATTAAACTAGAGTCTGCTGTATTCTACAAGTCGCTTTGTAGCGGGGAAGCTAACGAGCGCCCTGAGAACCTTACTTCAGGAGCGTTTAGCGAAGAGCAACTAGGACTAGCTAAAAACATATTCTCTCAGAACGACGAGGTAGGGTTTAGATTCGGGTACGTGAAAGCTCCTAACTACAAGACTTGGTTGTTGCACCCATTCATAGTATTTAACCCTGACGAGGATTTCTCAGGAGCTATGAAGACGGCTACAGAGAGAACCTACTCAAGAGGTAGTATAGGGTTCAATGAACTTAGCGGCAGCGACGCGCATTTCGTATTCAACGGAGAGATGACCCACATAAGCCCCTCAGGATTCGATTTAAGAGCAGAAGATGAGTCAGGTAACACTACAGACTACTATGACCTTTATAGTGCAGGAGAAGGGCTTAAAACAGCTAACCTACCCACTGTGGAGTTTGATATGGTTGTGCCTACATCTAGCCTATCCAACCTAGACTTCTTTATGCAGACTTTAACTGCGGCAAACGTGACTAACAACACGATATACGTCAAGAGTGCGAAAGGTCAAGTATACGGAGACTTTGCTTATTTAACTGTCGAAGGGTTAATAGATTAATTCGTAAATTATAAAAAGAGAGATATATTAATGGCTACCTATAACGACTATCCTGAATCCGCTTCTAACAACGCTAAGAAAGTATTGGCTTGGAAGAAGAAGTACGGCAAGGAAGTTAAGGGAATGACCTCTGTGGGTTGGACTCGCGCAAACCAATTGGCTAGCAATGAAAAACTCTCCTACAAGACGATTGCTCGTATGGCTGCATTTAAGCGCCACCAAAAGAACGCGACTATCGACCCTAAGTATAAGAGCACTCCGTGGAAAGACCGCGGCTACGTAGCTTGGTTAGGTTGGGGCGGAACGTCAGGAGTTAATTGGGCAATCAAAAAAGCTGAGTCATTACGTAACAGTATGAGTGAGCAAGAATTTAACGATATGAACGAACTACCATTATTCAACATTACTCTAGACGACTTCGTAGAGGGTATGTATAAAATATCACTAGTAGACAAGCCTGCTATCGAAGAGAACTTCCTTTACTTCAGCGAGCAAGAAGCTCCTAAGTTAGAGTTTGCTAACTCTGAGAAGAAAGAAGTAGTAGGCCCTATTATGATTCCTAACAAACCTATACTCAGACATTCTCCTGAGAAAGGTTATTACAACGTTCAATTTACTGAAGAGATTATCCAAGAGATAATGTATAAGTATAGTAAGGATGGACTTTGGAACTCATTCGGCATACACCACTCGTACGACACGCACGATGTGACTATGCTAGAAGTTTGGATGAAAGAGTCCGATAACGATAAGTCTAAGGACTATGGTTACGACCTTCCAAACGGAACAGTATTCGTAAAGACTAAGATTGAGTCTGACGAATTATTCAACGCTATCAAGGACGGAGAGGTCAATGGATTCTCTATCGAGATTGAAGCGAATATAGAACTAACTAAACACGAAGAAGAAATGAACGAATTTTCATTTGGTATGGAGTTGGGCAAAATGATTACGCGTATTGAGGCTTTAGAGGCTCAGAACGCTGAGTTCGTTGCACAACTAGAGAACTTCAACGCTCCTGTAGAGGAGGTTGTCGAGACTACAGAAGAGGTTTCTATCGAGTTGAACGTAGAGGAAGCAATTGAAGAGGTAGCTGAAGAAGCTGCTCCTGAGGTTGTTGCTGAAGAGGTTCAAGAGGAAGTTGCTGAGGTTGTAGAAGAAGAGCTGTCAGTCGTTGACGAGACAGTTGTAGAAGAAACAGTAGAGGAAGAGTTTTCTGCGGAAGAAGAAGTTAACGAAGAAAAGGTTGAGGAAGAATTTGCAGCACTTCAAAATGAAGAAGAAGTTGCAGAAGAGCCAAACACCGTTCTTGAGTTCAACGGAATCACTCCTGAGAAAGTTAACTTAGTTAACGATTTCTTTTCACGTTTCAAATAATCAATTAACAATAATATTACTCTAAACAAAAACAAAATGAGTTTATCTATTTCAAATTTGCCTTACGGCGACAGACGTCCTGATACTTTTATCGACACTATGGTAAAGAGTGCAGGTGTATTAAACCGCTTCCGTTTGGTTGACGGTGTAAAGAACAAAGTAAATGTTCCTATCTTTGATGCTGCTTTAACTTTCGGTACAGATATCTGTGCTTGGGACCCTCAGTCAACTGCGACTATCGGTGAGAAAGAAATGAGCGTTGACACTTACAAGTGGTCATTCCTTAACTGTAAAGATGCTCTTGAGTCTTCTTACCGTGGTTTGATGCTTAAGAAAGGTCAGCACAATGCTGAGACTATGGACGCTGAGTTCAAGGATTGGGTATTCGATTACTTCGCAAAATTGTCTGCACAAAAAGCTCTTGAGCTTGCTGCTACTAAATTAGTTACTGAATTAGACGCTGACGGAAACGTTATCGCTTTGGATACTAACGTTGCGACTATCGCTAAAGCTAACATCTTAGGTGTTCTTGAGGCTTCTTACGAAGCAATGAGTCCTGTAATGCTTTCTGCTATCTTCGGAGATGCTGACCGTGCTTACCGTCCTGCATTCTTTATGGGTACTGCTGCTTACCAAGCTTACCAATTGGCTATCGCTGACAAGTTCACGACTACTCCACAAGGTATCATCGAAGGAGCTATCCCACAATACTTAGGTATGGAGATTATCCACTTCCCGTCAATGGCTGCTAACGAGGTTCTCGTTTCTGCTCCTGACAACATCGTAATGCTTACTGACGACTACAACGACGTTAAAGCTATCGATATGAAGTACGAAGCTGAATTGTCTTCTGATAAAGTATGGGGTCAGTTCAAGTTAGGTTTCTCTTACTTGAAGTCTGAGGAAATCGTTTACGGTAAAGACCGCGCCTAATCAATTAAATTAACAGTGAGGGGGAGAGCTTAGTGCTCTCTCCTAAACTAACCTAAAGACATAAAAAAATGGCTTGTAATGTAAATCTTTCAGGTATTTCTTTCTCTTGTACTGACCTTCCCGTTGGCGGATTGACTCAGGTTTTAATCGGAGAGAAAGCAGACCTAGACGCTCTTGTTGCAGTTGATGCTGACAAGACTAGCGTAAACTACGGAGAAGTTACTATCACACCTACTACTGCTAACTTGTTAGCTGACGGTGATGTTGTTGAATTGAACTTCAATAACAAAGATGGTTTCTCTGTATTCAACGATGTTAAAACTGTAAACGGAGATGGTTCTGTTTCTTCTATTCCAACTATCGCTATCGAGTTCCCTGTAATGAACGTAGCGAAGCGTGATGCTCTTGAGCAGATGGCTGTAGGTGGTGCTGAGTTAGTTGCTTTCGTTCAGACTGCGGCAGGTACTCATCACTTAGTAGGTTTCGAGTACGGATTGTACGCAGGAACTGTTGATGGAACTTCAGGTGCTTCACGTACTGACAAGAACCGTTACCAATTGACTTTAACAGGTGAGGAAAGCTCTTTGGCTTTTGCTTTATCTGCTGCTAATTGGGCTTCAATCGCAGGATAATATCCCGCATAGAATAACTTAGGGGGTGGGGGCAACCCCGCCCTTTTTTCTAACTAATCGCAAAATACTAATTTATGGCTTTTAACTGTTCAATAGCGTTCAGCGATATAGATATCAACTGTCAGGCAATGGACATTGGTGGTATCAAGGCAGTCGTGCTTGGTAAGCAGTGTGACCTCACTATGGGGTTCGACACCGTTACAGGTACTACGTTGACCTCGCTAGACCTGACAAACTCAGTTAGATTCCAACACAACAAAAAGGACGGCTCTACTACATTCTCAGAGTCTAAGACAACTAATGGTGGTCTAGGTATCGTTAATACAGAAATAACTATACAACTACCTCGCTTAGACAACAAGGTGAATCAGTTAGATTTTATGAGCCGCAGACAAGATATAGTTTGTCTAATGCTACACAACAACGGCAGTATCACTGTCAGTGGCTTTATGGATGGGCTAACAATGGATTACTCCGCAACTAGCGGAACAGGCATACAAGACAAGTCTTTCGTTGACGTTAAACTTTCAGCAACGAGTTGGATATCTTCTATTGTTTTAGACGATGACACCGCACTCACAACACCGCTGTTTGGATAATGTATACACTAGGAAGGCAAATCGGATATAATTCTATTTGTAGTTCGACAGGAGAAACTGCACTATATATAGAAAACAGAACTTACTACTCTTGCACTAGCATAAGCGTACCACCGATAACTTGGGAGCTATGGGCAGTGAATTGGGAGACTATAACAACTAATTGGGAAAACGAGGTATATAATTAATTATGGCTACACTACAGGGACAGCAACCAAAGGACACGTATAAGGGTCTGATTAAAACCTCTGACTCACTAGAGGCAACAACAGAGAAGAGCTTAGAGGATGGCGCGGGTAACGCGCTGCCTATGAGTGTGTCTCCTACTGCTGTGGGTTTCTCAGGTGATATAAAAGACAACAATGGTAGTACAGGCCTACAAGGTCAGGTATTATCTAAAACACTCAACGGTACGGAATGGTCAAACAGAACGTTTACCTTTAACCAAACTGTGAGTACGAATATATGGAGCATAACTCATAACATTGGAGCTTTCCCCGCGGTCACGGTTGTTGACTCGGTAGGCAACTTTGTTGTAGGCGACGTTTCTTATACTGACGATAGGTCGTTGACCTTGACATTCAAAACTGCCTTCAAGGGTAAGGCTTATCTTAACTAATAACTAATAACAAAACAAATGGCTTCTAAATTTTTGATTGACATTGACCTTAACGGGAATGAGATTCAGAACTTCGGTATTCAAACTACAGGAACTCTGCCTACATCTCCATTTAATGGTCAGGTTGTAAACCACAGTGGTGTCATCAAAGTCTACGAAACGTCTTCTACATCTTGGAAGTATGTTGGTATGGCTGCTGATGGAACTACTATCACTGAGTCTTCAGGCGTTATCTCTGTAGGTGCTATACCTCAGTCTAGCGTTACAGGCCTTGCTACTTCTTTAGGTGGTAAAGTTGACGACTCTCAAGTATTAACAAACGTACCTTCAGGCGCGGTATTCACGGATACTACTTACACTGCGGGTGACGGTCTTGGCTTATCAGGCACTGAATTTACTGTAGACAGTACAGTTGTACGCACTAGTGGCGCACAGACTATCGCGGGTAACAAGACTTTCTCTAATGACGTTATCATTAGCGGTGACCTTACGGTTAGCGGTGCAGTTACCTCTAAGTTATCTGAAGAGGTTCTTATTGAGGATAACGTAGTAGTACTAAACTCTAACGAAGCAGGAACTCCTAGCGAGGATGCGGGTATTGAGGTAGAGCGTGGAACAGGTTCTAACGTAAAAGTATTATGGGACGAGTCTGCTGACCGTTGGACATTTACTAACGACGGTTCAACTTACAACAACATCCCTGTACCTTCTGAGTATTCTACGTCTAACGACATCGACTACGTAAGCGGTGGTTCTTTCAACTCTTCTAACGGTGAACTTACTCTTACGGGTACGGGTAACGCAGGAGCAGTTATAGACCTAGACGGACGTTACTTAACTTCATTCACAGAGAGCAATGACTTCGGTACAATCGAAGTAAACGGACAGACCGACGTAGACGCGGGTGCTCAGGGAGCTGCTGTAGAGTTTGCTGCCTCAGGTGGTATGACTATTACTACTTCAGGAAGTCAGGTTAACTTTAGCTCAGCTAACGATAATGATATCGACTACATTAGCGGAGCTTCTTTTGCTAGTGGTACTCTTACCTTAACAGGTACGGGTAACGCAGGTGCTTCTGTATCTTTAGACGGACGTTACTTACAATCTTTCACTGAAACTGACCCTGTATTCCTTGCACACGTTGCTAACGGAATTAGTGCTACTCAGATTTCTAATTGGGACGATGCTTACTCTTGGGGTGACCACGCTGATGAGAACTATTTAACTGCTGTACCTGATGCGGGTATCGGTGCGGGAACTCACGGAGACGCTGCTGACGGAACTAAGATTGATACAATCACAGTTGATGCTAAAGGTCGTATTACTGCTATAGCTACAGGTCCTGTAGTTGACAACAATACTCAGCGTACTGACGAAGAGATTGAAGACGTTGTAGGCGCTATGTTCAGTGGAAACGTTGAGAGCGGACTAAGTGTTACTTATCAAGACAGTACTGCTGACATCGACGTTGTAACTACTCACCATACCTATACTCATACAGAGAGTAGCTATGCGGGTGGAACACTTAAAATCGGCGGTCACAATATGGATTTGAACAGCGGTGCTGTGGTTCAAGTATACGATGTGTCTAGCAGCAATTACCAACAGGTAGCTACAGATGTAGTATTGGATACAAATAACCAAGAGATTAACGTGACTCTTCCTGCGGGCGATTGGAAAATCGTTTCACACGGAACGAGAGCTTAATAATAACTTTATAGCGGGGCGGTTAACGCCGCCCTTCTATTTATAACCACAAACAATAATAATAATATGGCTAATAAGGTAATAACAGATTTAGAGGTAGAAGGCACGGTAACTGCAACAAGCGGTAATTCCACTAATTGGAATACAGCTTACTCTTGGGGTGACCACGACGGCCTCTACGATAACTATTCTTCATTCAACCTTAAGACCAATGGAACACAGCGTACTACCGTAACAAGCGGCGGTACAGTTGATATTACTGCGGGAACCAATGTGGGCGTTGCGTATGGCGCAGGGGGTGTGGTTACTCTTTCGTCTACGGACACCACATATTCCGCAGGCACAGGTTTGGACTTGTCGGGGACTACGTTCTCTGTCGAGTCTGACTTGCGCGATGTTTCTTACATAGGTAAGGACTCAAACAATTATATACAATTCAATGTAGACGGCAATGGAGATATGGACTTCTACGCCGCAGGAGATTGGGTAGCTAGGCTACAGAACGACGGAGCTTTACACGTTAAAGGCGATATCGTAGCATTCTCTGACATCTTTAACCCTTAATAGTATGGCCCTACAATCTAGCGGTCAAATAAAGTTCTCTGAACTAAACACTGAACTCTCTAGAACATCTACAGACATAATAAGTCTAACAGATGCTTCTACGGGAGTATTAGGTGCTATAAATACAAATAACGCTGTAGCTGACAGACCTGACCAATCTGAACCTCACGCTATAAGCGAATGGTTCTCTTATGACCATAACGCGTCAGGTGCTTACACTAACACTCACTACTATAATATGAGTAGAAACGCCCTTAGAAGAAGCGCGACTACCTCTCCATTTAATCTTAGTGGTTCTCAGGATTTAACTGTGTCTATGTGGGTAAAACAAAAGCCTACTACTGCTAATGAGATTATGTGGGACTTTTCCAACGGGTCCGCCAACTCAGCTAACAGGTTCTTCTTGCAGTATCACAAGTCTCTTAACAGGCTTGTAGCCCGTCACAGAACTAGCAGTACTAACTACGACAGACAGTGGTCTTTGCACGATAACAATGCCATAACAGGAACGGGCACTAACTCAGGAGTGCCTTGGAGTGACACGAATAGAGGTAATGTAAACGCTGACGGTTGGGGTATGCTAACCGTAGTTTACGACGCGTCTCAGTCTAACTCTGCTAACGGCCTTAAGCTGTATTGGAATGCTACAGAAATAACTAGCTCTGCGGCTAACGCCTCAGGAACTAGAAGCACCTCAGCGGTCAATGACTTCACTATAGGTAACAACAATCACAACTCAACGACCACAGCGGGTGGAATGAATGCTAATATCGACGAATTAAAGATATTCACAAGCGCTCTAAGCGCGTCTAACGTAACATCTCTATATAATAGTGGTGTAGTAGCAAATGCTGCTAATTCGTTCAGCACAGGGCTTCTAACAGAGTTTAGCTTTGATAGTAACACTACTGACTCTAACAATAACTTCCCTACGTCTCAGGTAGATACAGGGACAAGAACAGCGTACTAATGAGCCGCATTTTAAAGATGCTGCGCTCAAAGAGACAGAACGGTAGATTGGTCGTGATTCCACACCTTTACTTTACCTATCTGTTTATGGGTTTTGTTAGCAGTGTCCTATACAGGCTTCTAGGAAGAGATGTCTTAGTTTCCTTATTTAGTTGGTATTACCTTAACGGTATAGACACGTTCCTTCTTACGATAGCTGTCATAGAGTTTGTAGTAAGGGTGAGGCTTATAAACAAAAAACACATACAATAATTTCGTAAATTATAAAAAGGGCATTACTTTAAATAACCACTATGAAGTTAACTAAGAAGGAGCTATCTAATCTAAGAGAGATTGTAGCTGAAATTAAGAAGGTAGAAGGCGTAGTAGCCAATCTAGAACTTCAAAAATCAAACGCTGTTAATCATTATCGTGCTATGCGCGAGTCAGTTGACAGTTACAAGGAAGTATTGCAGAAAAAATATGGAGACGTTCAAATCGACGTAGCTTCAGGGAACATCACAAAGACGGATGAAGAGACTAAATAATCAGGAAGTAAACATTATTTCCGTAATCAGAACTTACGATATGAGCAGCCAATTCTATGAGGTGGATGTTCAATCGACTTCTGATGCGTCTCGTAACTACACCTTCTCAGTTGGTGTACACTTACCTAGCAATTGCAAAGACTTTGCGACGGTGATTGTAGACTTAACTGCTAACAGTGTGGAATCGGGCGAGTATATTGTTGGTCTTAGAGACGTTAGTTCTAACGGTTCTGATACAGTTATAGAGTTTTTAGCTCTTGTAGAGGATAACGATAGAACAGAAGTGAACACCGCTGATGTATATGGCGATTCTATAATCTTCTAAAAAGAAATTAAATGGGTTTATTCGACAGAATTAGTGAAACATTTGCTTCGTACACAAACGTACAGGCTACAACTAGTAGCATAGCTTCCAATGAGTTGGAGAATGCTATTAGAGACTTAAGCGGTAAGTATCGTTTAGGGCAAACAAACAAAGGCTCGTATATCAAGTTCGGTGTACAGGATGATTTCCCTGTGATGCTAGACAAGATGCTACGTCAGTCTCCTGTTCACGCAGGTATCCTAACAAAGAAAGCTAAGATGGTTGTAGGTACAGATGTATCTTACGACGATAGCTTCCTACAAACTAAGAAGGCTAAGGCTGAGCTTAAGGTATTTGTACAGAACTGTGCGGGTGCTAATAAGGGTTTGTACGACGTACTTACTCACGCTGCTTTCCAATACGAGAAGTCAGGCGCTTATGCGCTTTACGTTCGTTGGAACAAAGACCGTACTAAGATGCTAGAGCTTTGCTCTCTAGACATTAAAGGTGTACGTGCAGCAGAGCCTGATGCTAAAGGAAATGTCACTAGCTATATCGTGCGCCGTATGTTCGGTCAGGGTGCAGACTCAATGCAACACAACGAGGCTAGAGTATATCCTGCTTTCAACAAGTGGGATAAGAAGCAAACAGAAGCTGTATTATATGTCACTAACCCATTCTCAGGTAATGAGTTCTACGGTGTGCCTAACTACATTTCTGCGTTTCACTATATCTCTGCTGACTTTGCTTTCGGTAAGCATATTAAGAATAGCGCAGAGAACGGCTTTACGCCTAAGGTTATGGCTACGTTCGTTGGACGTAATATGTCACCTGAGCAGAAAGCTAAAGAGTACGAAGCGTTTAAGAACTCGTTCACAGGAACTGACGGAGAGCAAGCTATGCTAGCGTGGGTCAAGAAGCCTGAGGACAAGCCTACGATTGAATCACTAGACATCTCTAACCTAGACAAGACGGTTGACGTTCTATCTAGATTAAACGATGCTAAAATACTAACAGCCCACAATGTTACAAGCCCTACATTATTTGGCGTTATGGTTAGCGGTAAACTTGGGGGTACAGGTAACGAGCTTGTCACTGCGTACCAAATTTTCCGCGCTACTGAAACGCTACCTAACAGAGAAATTCTATTTAACGGTGTGCAGCGTCTGTTTGATACAGTTGGTTTGGGAGAAATGTCTCTCGATGTAGTAGAAGAAGCTATAAACCTAGAGAGTATCAAAGGAGCTAATACAACCGACGTAACCCCTAAAGAAGAAAAGTAATGGTAGATATCTTATTCATCGACGACAACTACTTGTACAAGAACTTCCCTCTGCCTACCAAAATGGACAGAGCGCACTTGTTGTCTATCATTCAGATTGAGCAGTTCACAACGCTACAGGATATTCTAGGAACTTGTTTATACGAACACCTAGAGGCCGCTATGTTAGCTCAGACGCTAACTACCGAAGAAGTAGAGCTTATGAAGCTAGTTAAGTATTGTTTAGCTATGCATACGGCTAAGGCTGCTATCACTTTTACACGTACGGCTGCTGCTTCACACAGCAACACGGATGCACAGAGTCAAACTCAGTACACTTTAGACGCTCTTACAGACTCTATAATGTCAAAAGCAAGCTACGTGTCCGATAGAATAATTAAGTTCGTTAAAGGCGATGCTACGATACTCGCTATCGCTCAAGCGACAGGTTGTGATAACGACCTATTCAACGACGAAGACGAAGTAGGATTCGACGGCGGTTCAGTTTTTTACCCTAACCCAAGCAGTTCAGCTAGCGATAGTACCGATAGCAACAACGGCTGCTGATAAAACAAGTTTATGAGTTTACAAAACAGCGATAAGATTAATATATCTCATTCTGTTGCTCGTAAGACAGGTGTCTATGGCCTAGAATGGGACGTAGCCAACGAAGCCTTACAAGTAAAGAGAACAGAGACAGACGGAACTGTAACGGAATACCCCGTTCAATCAGGTCAGTCAGGTAGCGGAGAGTCAGGGTATTCTCACACGGGTGCGTTTGCAGACAAACCTACCTCAAACAACTACGTTTGGGAAGCAGGTGGTGGTATAAACTACACTCAGGGCGACGTTGACGCAGGGAGTTATAAGGTTCTTAGCCTTAGCGAAGCTGTACACCTCGCTGTCGACAACCCTTATTGGTCTACACCAACACCTTCGGGTACAACAGGAATAGGTCTTTTTCAAGGTGCTAACCTTCCTGAAGGAGTTTCATCGCTTTTTGATTACAACTTTGACTACGATACTGCCTACCCAAGCTCAAGCGGCACAGGGTACGAAGGTTCTACAGGGCGTATAAAGCTAAACGACCTAGAGTACGGCGACCAACTGAGAGTTCGTTTTGATTTCAACGTTATACCTCAGATTGCAAACACTACCATAGAGCCTGCATTGTGGTACTCTAACCGTAACGATAGCGATGCTATTACCTACACATTCCCTCTTACAACATCTCCTGTATTCTATGGTCTAGGTACAGTGGGTAACACCTACTTGAACAGGGTAGAGATTTCGGCTTGGATTACATCTAACGAGGATGTCAACGCTTTAGCACTACCCGCTATCAAAGCTGACAATCCTGTAATCATTCAGCCTTTGGGTTTATTAGTAACTATTTTAAGATAACAGTATGGCTATAAAAGTAACTAGAAACGATGCGGGTAACTGTATCACGTTCGTAGGGTCAACAAACCCTGTATATTGGAACTCTTGTCTCGAAGGAGAGATTAACGAGAACAACTCGAATAACATAAACGTAATAAATAAAATCAGAACTGTAGAGGAAGGAACTGTAATCTATGAGTTCTTTAACTTGCCTTATACAGACTTTCAGGACAGAGACGGGAACGATTTTGTATCTCCTTCAGATTGTGCTGAATACATCACAGCTAATGCAAACGTACTAAGCAACACAGGTACTTTTGTATTTAGTCAAACCGACCTTTTGGACGCTCAAAGAGACGCTACCGATACTACTGTATTGTTTAGCAATGGTGATATCTACGCTGTTAACTCACTACACGCTTCTAGCCAAGCTGACGGAACTATCAAGATATCTACCGTTCGCGGAAACAAGGATATCTACACACATTTAAGATACTACAACGTAAGTGTTCTAGACGGAACTGTAACAGGTTTCAACACTATTAACGCTGCTGTAGACAGACTCAACGAGGTTCTAGGTGGAACTACCGTTGGCTCTAACACGGGTAACACACAGACTACCGTTACTACAACGAGTAGCTCTGCAACATTTACTGTTTACGGAGACAGAATCACGGAGACAGGCTCAGGCTCAACCCTAGGCTACACCTCAACCGCTGAAGCGGGTAACTTCGATACTAGCAATGGACTATACTCTAACGAGACAATTTCTGAAAACGGAGAATACTTTGAGTTCGAGCAAGACAGCGGAGATTGGACTAACTCGCGCGGTGTTTACATAGGCTTGTTTGACGAGACTACTTACGATGTAGCAGACTTAGACGAGGATGTTGCGGGTAACGCTGTTAAGGGCATTTTATACCTTAGACTATATCCTTCTGCATTCACTTTTGCGGATAGCGAAAACGGTGCGGGTAAGATTAACGAAGCGGGATTCTCTAACAATCCACAGACTAAGACTAAATTTAGATTAGGTCGCGATAACGACGGTAGAGTGTATATAGCTCACGAAACTTCTACCAACGTATTTGAGGTTATCTGTCGTAGCGAGAATACCGTAGCCGTTGACACAGAGCTTAGGTTCTTCGCTGTTATGCCTTTGGCTAACGAGCTTAACGGTATCAGAAATATGACAGTAAACGAAGCTGTTCTAGGAGCAGAGTTTACTTGGTATTATGTAGAGTCTCCTGATGGTGAGTTCTACTACCCGTTATTTAGTGCAGAGGCAGACGCAGAGGCTGTTGACGAACTATACGGAACAGCAGCGGACGGAGCAGGTGCGGCGCACACGCATACCTTTATCGACGAGCAGCCAACCGTTCAGACTTGGTATATGCCTGACACGTATATGACTCACGCTAGCTCTTCTGCTCCCGTAGGACCTGAAGGAATAGCTTGGAACGAGATACAAACAGGTGATGATGCTAACTACATACCTAGTCAGTTCAGTCAATCTATAACGGTAGTCGAGGGGGATAACATCAACCTTCAAATCAAACCTGCGGGTGATGCTAACACTTACGCACTAAGCAACATACCTGCGGGATTGGCTTACAACTCTGTCTCAGGATACTTACAAGGTACGGCTCCTGAAGTAACAGGAGACAATGTAGCTAACCCTAGCGACTTATACAGCATTACTGTAACTAAAGCAAACTCTTATGGTAGTAGTGTAGGCTCATTAGAGCTAACTATAACTAACGAGGATGCTCCTGCGCCAACCAACCTAACCTCTTGGACTAAGGCTGTAGACTTCAGTGGTGGTAACGAGCATTTAAAGCAAGTAAGCACTTCAGGTAATAACAACGCTCTTAGAATGGCCAATCTAAGTGCAACAGCTAGCGCTCATAGTAGCAATAGTGATTATACTTCTGACCATTCTAATGCTAGACCTTGGGCTACTGCAATTGTATTTAAAACAGATAGAAACAGTAGTAACCAACACATTTGGAATAGTGGTGAAGGAGCTTCTACAGGTAACGACAATATCTATTTGAGAATTGATGCTAACGGTCAAGTATACTTTGGATGGGGTCGTGAAGGCTCAGGCTACAATGAATGTGAAGTACACAGTATATCTTCTCTAGGAAGCTCACAATGGTATGGGATTTATATTGCTCACAAAGGAACTAGACTAAGTGGCTCTAATGCTAGTGCTAGTAACTTAGCAGATGCTTTTGATATTAGAGTAATGAGTAGTGGTGATTCTTTTGCTACACTAGGAAGTAACTTGTCTACGAGTGCTAATTGGACATCTACAGGTAACAGAATGGATAGAAGTGTTGTAGGTGATTTTACTATTGGTGGTCGTGGAAGCAACAGAAACTTTCACGGGCAGGTTGCTAGTATGGTTGTAACAACTCTAAGAACAAACTTTGCTATACCTACTGATGCTGAGATTAAGCTAATGATTACTGACCCTAAGAAATGGGAAGATGACTACAGAGTTGGACAATTTGTTAGATGGACTAACTCAACTTCATTCTCGGGTTACACTCCTGCAAATCAATATATTGGTTATGGTGGTACTCAGATTTACTTGATGGGCGATGGTAGCTCTGACTCTTTTGCTAATGGAATTAGAAACGAAGTTTATCCTTCAGACCAAAACCATACCAAGCTGCAACTTAACAGTATGCAGGCTAACGATATTCAGACTGTAAATATAAGCGGATTAACTTAATAACAAATCATAAACAATCAACGGAGGTAGGGTAGGGATTGGATTATGGAACACGGTAAAATGGGTATAAACGACTTAAAATTCTACGCTGTGAATTTATCAGCGATAGGCTTCGGGCTAGTAGAAATAAATGTAGCATTAACTACTATGACTCTACTTGTAGGTTTAGGATACTCTCTACATAAGTGGTACTTACTTAGTAAGCGCGAGCAATCTTAACCACAGGAAAGTATAAACCAAAAAAAAGGGGAACCCGCTATGGATTCCCCTCTCTTGGTTGTGCCTACTTTTCTTTGCTCTTCCAAACACGCATAGCTTTCTCAACACCACGACTACCAATGTAGAATGTGATATAAGCAGTATACGTTGTCTCTATAAGCGGTAGGTACGCTTTGTTAATCTCGAACGAACCTATGTTACCGTCGGTGAATATGATTGCTAGAATCATTACCGTCCATATCATAAACCCTAACGGCCTTACAGATTTGGCTAACTGATTGTCGCTACCCATATCCGCCTGTAGGCGCTTCGTTAACTCCCTTTCGTACTCAACCTCTGCGTTGAAGATTTCTTCTTCGGTTAGCTTGTACTCATCTAGGAGCTTAGCGACGGACTCAATGCCGCCGCCGCTCTTGACCGCGGTCTGTACACCATTGTACAAACCTCGTATTGTTTTAAATAGACCCGAACTCATTAGCTTCCGCAACCTTCGCAATCGGGGTTATCAATAGAACAAGCATCCTCGTTCTTTACATCGTTTGTCAGTTCGTCCACGAAGTCCGCAAAGTCACCTTCCATTTCAAAGTCATCTACCATTGTTTCTTCTTTTACAGTGTTGTTGTTAATGTAATAATACTCAGCCTGAACGTCAAAGCTAGGACAAGCCTTAGAGCTAAACTCGTTGTGTCCGTGCAGTGTCGCTTTAGGATAAATCTTCTTAAGGTCAGACAGCAAGTTGTGTAGTGCATAGAGCTGAGGTTCAGTTCTAGTGTCCTTAGGTGTCTTACCACTCTTAGTTAAACCACCAATGTAACATACCGCTACGCTGTCTTGGTTATGACCTTTAGCGTGTGCGCCGTCTAGGTTTATACTACGTCCCTCTTCTACTGTTCCGTCTAGCTTCACTACATAGTGATAGCCAACGTCTCTCCAACCTTTGCTTGTATGCCATAGTCGGATGTCTTCAACATCGTGTTCGCGCCCCTCAGGAGTCGCAGAGCAGTGTAAGAATATCTTAGTGATATTTCGCTTGGACCTCTTGAGTCCATACATTTCTAAATTAGCCATAATCTTTTTTTTAGTTATTCTTCTTCTTCTTCTTCTCGTTCCGCGTTGTACGCGTCCCAAAATTCCTTGTCTCTACGAACCATTTGGTCAGCTTTATCACCAACCGCAATAGTTGCATTATCGTTCTCGAAGTTGTCAATTGTTAAGTATCTCATTATAATAAATCGTTAATGTTATCACCGCTTAATAGTCTGCTTATAGTGTCGTCTTTAGCGACTTGAATCAACTCAGACTTTCGCTGACCCTCTTGGCTTACAACCCTTACGTGAGATTTGTTTAGCTCACCATACAAGTCTTTCCAACGAGTTGCTCTAGTCCTGTCAATCATACCACTATGTATCATACTTATAATCAGGTTAGCAGCAGACCTTCCCTCAACGTATTTGTCTAGGAAGTCCTCACAAACCTTCATAACGGCGTAGTCTACTAACGCTATGTGATACTCATTAGAGTGAGGCTTGAAGATACCCGCAGATATCTCTTCAGCCCTGTCTAATATGAATTGACCAATATGCTCGGATAGTCTTCCGTCTCTTACGGATTTGATAGCCTCGCTTTCTATCAGTTCTTTATCATAACGCTTACTCATTCGAACTCTCCATTAACTGTCTCTCCATTTCTAGAATCTCAGGTAGGTAATCCATAAGCTCCTTAGGGGAAACCCTGACTATCTTAGAGATAGCTACTAGGCTTACCTTGTCTCCGTTGGACATAATCCGCATAACTGCTTCGTAAAGTCCTAGAAGGAACTCGGTTTCCATACCCGTAATCTCCTCGTAGGAGTGCGAGTTTGTGAACTCTTCTATTTTAGTTGTTCTCTTTTGCATTAATATAATTTTCTAAAGGTTAGTTCTGCGATAAAGGCGCAGATAATTGAGTACATAGGGTTTATGCCGATATATAGTAACACTAGTATGCTACCCCAAAAGGTCATACAGAATAAACAATTGAACGGCTTAAAGTTCAGGTATCTGTCAGTTAACTTGTTGTACGGTTCGAACACAAACAGCCCAACAAACAGAAGCGCCGTGCTAAGAATACCAAGAGCGCTATCATAAATAACTTCCATAATCTACATCTTTAAAGGTTACTTTAGCAACAAAGGTATCGTTAGGCAATCTGAGGTCTACTTTTATAGACATTTCCTGAAAATACTTTTTGCTGTCATCTTTCACTATGTTCAAGTGAGTAATAGAATCTGAGAGAAACTTAACAGCGATTATCGCATTATCACAATCGTAACGGCTGTTGTAAGTTAAGTCTATTCTAAAGGTCTTAGCGTTGAACGGGTCATAATCCTCAAAGAATGACTTGATGTTCGCTAAGTAAAGGTCTTTAGCCTTTTTGCGTTTCGTCCAATGTCCACCCGCATAGTATGCGTTCAGACTTGGAGGCTTTAGTAGAGGAATCTCTAAGACTAACTCTGTCATTTCGTGTAGAAGTTAGACTTGCTCAGTTCCTTGCGGCTAAACTCCTCAACAAAGTGAAAGTCGTAGACCGCCTTCCCTGTAGCTCCTAGAGCCTGCATAACCTGACTAACTAGAACAGGGTTCTTATTCATCTCAGCTATACTCTCGTTTCTAGTAACTATACCTACAGAGTCACCTTCCGTGCCCCTGTAGTTGTTTACATAACCACTGCCTCTAGTCTTGCGCTTCCAAGCTACCCTGACCTCGACGTGATATATCATTGCTTTCTCTTCATCCATTTGATAAGTTGTTTGCTAGGTTAATAAACTTGTCGTAGAACTGATTGTAGTTCGTGACTCGGAAAGTATAAACACCCTCAGAGTTCTTACGACACATAGTGTAGCCTTCTCTAATAAGTAGATAGGCAACCGTCTTTGAACACTCTACGGTTACATCCTCTAGGCCCTTACCTGACATATCGGAAGTACCTGTCAAACAGCAACTTAACCGCTGTTAGAAGTGTAACGCATCCTAGCAATACTAGCAAAGGTCTGTTCAGAGTGAACGCCGCCGTAGCGTAGGTGCATATAAAAACAGAATACACTGCTAGCCATACCCAATCGGGTAGCTTGCTTATCATTGTAGCTTTACGCTTACGCAACACTGTAGATAATGCTGAGCGCATATTAGAGCCGTGCGCTATATCTGAATGCTCGTTTCCTTCTTTGTCTATCCAATCTATACGATAGGTCTTAACACCCGTGTCGGGGTTGTGGGCGATTATCTCAGCCCTTTCTGCGTATGCTTTCATATTACTTATTGTTTATTGATTTAAAACCCTCTAGAATAAACATCATTGTGCCCCACATTAGTGAGCAAAATAAGCCCTCTAAAATACTCTGTGATACAATCATTGCTCCCGTCCCACAAGCGATAATGCCTTGCATATTCATTCGTAGGAAATTTCTGAAATCTGTACTCATATCTATTGTTTTTTCATTTTATAAATTAGGTAGCCATTCCAAGCTACCACAACTATCAAACCAATAATAATATCAATCATCGTCTTCGCTCATTATTTCGAGCAACGCTCTGACTAATAACTTGGTTCTATCCATTTGCCGCTGTAACCAAATATTGTGCGCGGCTAACACTAATAATACTACTATTAACATAATTAAAATATACTTGTTGATAAAAACGACTTGTCTACTAAGGGCTTGAATGGTGTGTTAGGGAAATAGACCCTAGTTATGTATATACCACTCGGCAGGTTAGGAGCTACGTAATAGTCAAGCGGACTAACGTGGGTTTTCTCCATAATTAGTCGACCTGTCATATCGAAGAGTTGGAAGTCTATGAAGCCCTCATATTCCTCCAACCCTCCAATCCTAAATGTACCTCCTACTACTTTACGTAGATACGGAATGGATTCTCATTGACGTTAGTTACGTTAATGTAGATATCCTCTTCGTAAGACTGACCGCCGTTATTACGTGTAGCCTTTACACGAACCGTAATCCACTCGTTCTTTTCGTGGTCGAGAGGGGCCGTGATTTGAAGTTGGTCGTTCTGTACCAAGTAAATGGGAAGCGTAGTAGATACTCCGTTGACAACAGAGTAAGGTGTACCGTCTATAGATAGTATCTCTAGTGTTACCTTATTCTTGTTAATCTTCTTAGCTGTTCCGTTGCTCTTAGTCCACCAAGCAGACATAGTAGTAGAGAGAACCAATTGGCTGTTCTCTGCGATTGTAACAGTGTCGACTTGAATGTCGTCAATGTCCTTGCGTCTAACAACAACCTTAGTAGCGACAACCATATCTAAACCACCTGCATCTGTTATGATAGTGTTGAACAGGTATTCGTCTTTGGTGTCCGCGTCTAAAGCAGATACAGGCTCTATCTGTCCGATATCTCCGTTAGAGCTAGTTACGTTAGCAGTAGCGGGTGACATTTGAAACGCAGAGCCTACACCGTCAAACGTTACGGTTAGGTTGTCCGAACCGTCTTCGTCGCTACCGCCTATAGTAGCGAAGGCCGCTGTCTCTCCGTCTTCAACCTCTATATACAAGATGTCCGAAGGGTTGACATTTGCGTTAATGCTGTCAATCTCATTCTGAGCATACGTGGTTGTTGTAGCCACCACTAGGGCTGTTAAAAATATCTTCTTCATTATATTTTATTTGATTGTTTAATATTAAGGTTAGACACCACCTTGTCAATCCATTCTCGTCTGTCAAAATTCGAGGTTGCGGGTAGTTTCTTAGTGAACCATTGCGGTTCGGGTAGCCTACTTAGATTAAAGGCAAACGTGCCGTCAGGTGTTTGCGAAATGTAAATGGCCTCTGTGCCGTGAGCTGACGCCCTCGACATTAATTTATCGTACTTAATCTTCTCTATCATTAGAGTTGGGTAGTGCTTATGCCTGTACTTCAACTCTATCTCACAGCGCTTTTCAACCGAGTAGCAGTCGTAAGGGCTGTAGTCCCCTAGGTCGGAGTATTTTAAGTCAGGAATATAGTTCTGCTTTAGGTACTCGAACATTGCGTCCTCGTTGCGCTTCCAACTCATATATCCTCGCCTCTTTTAAAGCGTTCTAAGGCCGCTAAAGCTCTCCAAGCAACCTTCGCTAAGTGTAACACTCCGTCGTCGTCTACAGGGTCTACGCTGTGGTCTGTGAGGTGACGCACTAAAGCGTCTAGCTCGTCAGCACTCTTACTCATATCCCAATGTAGTGGTTTGTCAGGGTGGTGTTGGTCGTTACCCGCCTTCGAGCATTTAGCAACCTCAGCTAATGCGTTAGGGAAGTACTTGATAACCCCGCTGTACATTGGCGTGGCTTTGCGCGTCTGCGCTTTGTCGACTACTGTCGCTTCTGCTTCTAAAGCAGTGCCGTAATCTGTAGTTGTAGTCTCCGTGTATCGTGGGAATCCGTCTCTCATATTATTGTCCTATATCTTCGTTAGTTAAATCTAAATCTATGTCGGTGAAATCAAACTCTATCATAACTCTGTTAATACCATTGTTTGAATATCCTGACCCATTCCGTTGTACTCAGTGTAGCGGCTAATGTGAATGTCTCCGTTTGAGATACGTGCTAAGTACCAAGTCTCATTCCCTATCTCTAAGGAAGTATCTGTGAGTTCAGCAGCAAACTTAAATTCCGTTTCGTATCTGTTTCCTAGCACGGGTATCGGTGTTATGACAGAATCCATAGTCATAGTCCACATAGTGCCGTAGTTAAAAGCAAGTATACAAACTTCCTCGAAAGACTCGCTAGAGTTAACGCCACCTGCCCAACCTGCTACTGAGGCAGACAACAAGTCAACCTTGTAGAATCCGTTGGTTGTATTAATGACACCTAGTGTCTTTACTTCGTTTGAGCAACTCGCTAGAGTCGCAGTAGCTACTAGAGCTAATAATAGTTTCTTCATTTGCTTATTTGTTAATCGACTCCGCTGTGTTGTCGTAGTTTCTAATCCACTCTACAACCTCTTGAGGGTTTTTTAGTGGCTCTCTGTTCTCCATTTGTAATCCGTCTACTACCCCCTTCAGGTAGATAGCATACAAGGACTCGCTGTTTACTTTATACATATTATATTGTAATCTGTTTATTGATACATTACCCTCGTAAGGTTATAGCCTTACCGAAATCAAATCTCGTAAGGTTTTACCCTTACTTTGTGTACCATATCGTCACGGTTTTACCCTTACTTTGTGACAATTTAAGGTTGAAGTAGGGGAAGGTAAGGGCAGTTGACCCTCCCCTATCCTCTACTCGTCGAACAGGGACACTTCCAATTTGTAAGCCTTTCCCTTTCCGCTTCGTTCAATATAAATTCTTCCGTTGCTAGTGTTGTAGAATACGTAGGCGTCTTTAACGCCCCTGTAGTCATCAACGTCTAAGTGATACTCCGTACCATTCAAGACTAGGTTAGCTTCGTCTGTTACTTCACAGGTTGTTATCTGAGGTACGTTTAACTTCAGGAACATTCTGATTAGCTCTGCAAACGACTTCTGTCTAGTCTTTATTAGACTTCTTTGGTCTTCTGTCATCTCTCCAATGTGTGTCGATATACCACAGCGTAGCACCCGTGAGAATCCCCACGAACACTACTACTGAGTAATACATTAATACTAACATTACTTTCTGTCTTCTAGCTTCATAGGGACAGCAATTGCGGTAGTCCCGTCAAGAACAACGCCACAACCGATAGCAGACTTCTTACCGCCTTTAGCGTAGCCCATAGCGTAAGTTCTGTCATCGATACCACATCCTACAGCCATACCAAATACTCTGCGGTTAGCACCAACGTGGTAGTTAACGTAGAAGTCAGTGTGGTAGTGACCCGTTACCGTAGACTGCATATCGCGAACACAAGCAGACTTAGCTTTTCCTGAGCCGTCTCCGTGAGTGTAGCGAACGCCGTCTAAGTAGTAGTCGTACATAAACTCCCACTTAGGGACTTGTAGAACTTCGCTCATAGACTTAATCCACTCAGCAGGTATACCGCCTGTCTGCGCCTTACGCATAATCAATCTGTCGTGGTTACCCCACATTACCTTCGCTTCAGGGAACGCCTTGTAGTAAGGAGCTAACTTCTTAATAGCGAAAGCCAACTCAGCACCGCCGCCCAAGCCGTCAGCGTCTGTTTCGTGGTAAGACGAGTAGTGATTGTCAATAACATCACCAATAAACACAACCTTGTTGCAGTTGTAACGCTCGTAGGTTTCCTTACAAAACTCTAAGTAACCCTTCAGGTCGAACGGAGCGTGAATGTCACCGATAACCAACACGCGGTTAGTGTCGTTGTTGAAATAGTCGTGGTTTGTTTTCTTCGCGCCACTCAATCGTGGGCGTGATTCAACTTGCTTCTTCTTTCTCATCTTCATTGTTTTAATTAAACGCCTCTGTAGGACTAGCCTCAGGCGGTGGTGGTTGCATAATAGTTAATTGCTCAGGCTCCTTAGGAGCATTCGCGGGATTGTCAATAGCGTACTGCTTAGTGCCGTCGCTGTTCTGCTCGTAGTATCTGTTGCTTAGTCTATCGTAGAACATAGTAACAGTTCCTAGCTTTCCTACAATCTTCGGCTTCGCCTTAGTTATTGTAATCTCAACTTGGTTAGCGGCGTAAGGAACTCCGTTAGGGTCGTTGACTCCGAATGGACAACGCCAAACGCTAATCATCATCATTCCCTTACGTGACCACATTTGTCCACCCGCAATGTCATTGTATGTAGGCTTAGGTATAAATGAAATACCGTCCTGAATACGTGACTGAATATACTTAGTGTGAACAGAGATAATGGTGTGAACTCTGTGCTCCGCTGAATACTTACGCACCTTAGTGAGTACCGTACCGATTGCAAGGTCTTCACGCTGTCCTGACATAACGTCAGTGGTAAGCTCAGTAAACGGGTCAATAACACAGCCGTCCATTTTAAGTCCTGTAGATTCCTCTAACTCACCGACTGCTGTATAGAACCCTTCGATAGTCAAACTATTAAGCCCGCTGTCGATAATAAAGAAGTGCTTCTCGATAAACTCAATAGCTTTAGCTACCTCTTCGTCTGTTGCACAAATCTCATCGAACGCTAGGAAAGGCTTACGCAAGTAAACCCATAGCAATTCGCTAAACACCTCAGCGGGAGAACCCGTTTCAGGAGAGTAGACTGCGAACTTCCAACCGCTGTATTGCGCGACGTTCATAGTCATCTCCCAAGTAAACTGCGATTTACCCGCGTGTGCACCCGCATAAATATATGTGGTTGAACCCTTCTTCATTGAGTAGTATTCTGAAAGCATTGGTAAGCCTACCCACTCACCTCGCTTGACTCCGTTAGTCCGTAGACTCATTAGGCTGTCCTTGACATCACCTAACTGAAATACATTGTTTCTCATATCTGCCCTTTTATATTTTATGAGTAGAACTTAGCTAGTTGAGCGTTAGCGATAGCCAACTCCTTCTTAACCTTGTCCAATTCTTTTAACTTGTCTAGAGCTTCGTGCTTGTCGTCCAACGCTTTGTTTAAGATAGCATCAAACGTGCTGTGCTGTTGCTCTAGATAGATAGTCCAATTAATGATTCGCGCCGTAGCATCTCTCATCTCTGTAATCTCAGGATTGGAGGATTTCTCCGACCATTTGATAGCTAAGTCACAAACCGTTTGAAGGTCGCTGTGTGCCTGTAGCTTTATTAAATCTCTAGCCATAAGTGTAATTTAAGTTAGGAGAGTGTCGGGGAATCGAACCCCGACCTAGCATAAGACTATGTACCATACACTCTAAAGCCGTTTAGAACGGCAAGTCATCTGAAGGTGCTGCCTGATTAACAGGAGCCGCCTTTGCTTCGCCACCCTGTGCGGTAGGCTTGAAGTTGTCAATCTGTGCGTAAGGGTTTCCGTCACGTCCTGTGAGGATTTCTAGGTTTACCCAACCCGCCGCGTTCTTCTCAGCGTTTAACTTCTCGAAGTCATTAGGTCCGAAAGACAATTTAGTAATCTGTCCGAACTTAGTAGTAATACCTTTTGCTTTTCCTACGTAAATCTTGTCGCTCATAAATCTGTGTTGCACGTCTGCTAGTTAAGGGCGTCCCCAAGTTAAAAATAATTGTTATTAAATGTTTCCTACTACTGCGCTGTAAGGTTTGTAGTTACCCTCTATAAAAAGGTGTTCGTATTGCAGAACTGAATCTTCAAACATCTTTTTGCCCTTCGCTATAAACTCAGGCGTCGCTTTAAATATACCGACCTCATAGGGAAAGGTCTTCGTTATCACTGCGAAGTGAAACTCCTCAGCCTGAAACAACTCAGTGTAAAGATACGCTTGGCGTGGGTAACTTCCGTACCACGCGTTGCGCTTCCAATCACTCAAGCCCTTCGCTGAGGTCTTTAAGTCCAACAGAGTTGGCGCGCTGAACCCGTCGCCTAGTAGCAAATCACCTTTGCCCTTCACCGCAATCTTGTTGCCTGAGGGTGTAGTGACAGTCGCTGTAGCCGCTAGCTCAGGTTGCCTCTCTGTGAACCTTCCCACAAACTCCTGAAGCTCAGGTACTTTGTGAAGTTTATCTACCATACTGCTAACTAAGTTATAGTCAGTAGTGGGTAGAACTAGCTTGTCAGGATTCTCTTGCTTGGCCAACTTGTAGGCCTTCGTCGCTCTAGTCCCTTCAACTAGTAATCTGTTATCAACTCCTTCGAGGTATATATTGTGGACCGCTGTACCAATGTCAAAATAAGATTGACTAGGGTAGGACCACTTCCCTTTAAGGAATAGGTCAAACTTGGTAGGCGACTCGTCTAAGATACCTAGCATTGAGTTACTTAGTGCTGTCTTGTCTGCGAAATAGAAAGTATCGTCTCCTAGTTCGTCAGCTATTCTGTGGTTACTAAAAGTGAATCCCGACATCTGTGTATACTATTTCGATTAGCTCCTTCATTGTAAGTTCGTCAAGAAGACCTCTGCGTTCTGCGCCTCGAACCGTTTCTAGCGTGTGTAATACAATAGACTGCAACAAGGCAGACTCGTATATACCCGCAACAGCTAAAGCGTCTTCAGCGTTGTCTGTCAACTCCTCTCCGTACAATTCGTCGATTAGGAAGTTCACTGAGGACTCAGGGAATTTGTATTCCTCAAGTACCTCAGCGTTGACCTCTGTTGTTAACGTGCTTCCCGTAATCATTATCCTAAGATTTCCTTACGCATCGCTTCGGACGCGTTGTACTTAGAATCTAATGCGGCTTTAACAGCATCAACATTACCCGCCGCAACCGCCGCCTTCATAGACTCGATTTGCTTAGCGTTCGGGATTGGCTTCATAGCCGCCTTCGGCTTGTGGTCATTAGAAGCGTCAGCGTCCTTCGTGTCGTCGATTAAGAACATTCCGTTCATTGCGTACTTACGAGCGTAAGAACTAGATGAACCGAAAGACTGAGCGATATCCATACCCTTGCGATTAGGGTCGACACCTGCCTGTGCTGTTGCTGAAACTGAATCCGTTCCGTCGCTAACAACTACCTTCGAGGTAATAACAACCATACCGCCTAGCTCCTCTACTGAGTCGCTGATAGTCATAGACAATCCGTTTGCATTAAGAAGTGGCTTAACCGCTTCGAGAATGTCTTCTGCGCTTCGATAGTTATACTTACCAAAGTTGTTGCGTTGATTCTTAGGAGCCTTTAGCTCCGATTGCACTGCGATTAGTGCGCTGTTCAAGTTACTCATATATAATTGTTTAATTGATTACTTCTTCAGTGTGTGAATAGGCTATCAGGTTGTTAACGCCTGAGGTCTTAACCACGTTCGCTACTATATAACCTTTACGCTTATTGCTTAGTGCATCCTTAGCAGTGAATAGGTCATCGTAGTAGGCCGTTTTACCGCTGAGCTGTGCCCAAGTACCTTTTGTTGTGAGATAATCGCCTGAGCGCGTTCTAACGCAATAGTTTTCTGTGTACTGCATATAAATTATTTTAGTTAATACTAATAGTTGCCTGACGTCAGTACCTAACTGAACCCCCAAAAGGGGTTCTACTCAGGTTCTAACTTATATAGTTTCTAACTCAGTATGAGTAACAGGGTTACACTCTTATATACGACGTTTGAACTACGATTCCTGCAAATCCTCAACATAAACTGCTAAAGTATTTGTAGATATTGCTCCAATGTACTCATTATCAAGCCATTCCGATAAGAAAAATAATTCAATATTATTTCTGTAATCGGTTTCGCCATACGGGGTCCACTCCTTAGCAGAGTGTCCTGAACGTAGGTCCGCGCACTTGCGCTTAATAGCGTCTAGTAAATCGTAAACCTTAGCCTTCGTGAGACCCAACTCCGTAGCTACCTCGTCAACTGAACGCTGTCCGTTCAACCTGTAGTCTAAGTATTTATATTCTGTAGTTGTTAGAATATCCATAACAGCCTCTAGCTTAACGTCGATTTCGTCACGCTTAGTAAAGTCAACGTCTTCGTGCTTTAGTCCCTCAGGTAGTGTAAGGTCAGTATACTCGTAAGCGTTTGTAGCACCCTCTACAAAGTCGTCTATGTTTTGTAAATGAACTTGACGCTTCGCACGCTTGGTCCACTTAACAGCATCTGCAAAGGCTAGCTTATAGACAGCGTAAACGGTGTTCTCTAAGTGCTTAGCAGTCTCGTAGCTGAGGTCAGCGTTAAACTGACGCATAAGGCCTTCGGTTATGTACGCTCTATAAACTTCCTCTAGGTCAACGCTTAGCCTGTCATAGTCAGCGCGTATACCACTGCGGTAGTATTTAGGATTGTCTAGAACTTCGCCTAGTTTCTTCTCTGTAAATCTAATCATAATATTCGTTTTGTGGGTCGTAAGTTAATTCACTAAATGTCTTGCTTCGAAAGGCTCCGTAATCTTCGCCGTTCTCGTCGGTAATGGCTACCATACCTACCTCGTTGCTCATTGTAATTCCTAGCTCTTCGCCTTCATTAATGAACTCGTTGTATTGGTACTCAGCATCTAGAAAATTGTCTGTGATATTGTTTTGTAAATTCATTGTTTAGTGTATTAGGTTAGTTCTCCAAAATCCTTCAAATTCATAAGTCCCGTAGTAAGTCTTTATAATTATTGTAAAGTCTCCTTCAGGTGTCATTGAACGCTCTATACTATGCAGAGTATCCATAGCGTTAAACTCGTCTTCGATTAGCTTAACGTACTTCTCCGTAATCTCGTTCCCTTCCTTCGCATCAGCAAAGTTCTGAAACTCCTCTAGTTGGCTACCGAAAAACTCAGCAACCGAAAAAATCCTTTCTTCTTTCATTTGATAGCAAATAAATAATTACACAAAAATAGGCTTAGAACTGAACTCATTGTCATAATCAATCCTGCCCACAATAATAGCACGGCCTTAGTAAGGCGCGTCTTCATTAATCCTCCACTCTTGATACTTTGCATTTTCTTTAAGTGTTAAGTTAATAATATCTCCCTTCGCTATAGGCCCTACGGACCTCATAGCTTCACCTCTAAAGGCTTTAACCACCCCGAAGTGTATCTCATATACATCGGAGCGATTAAGGGCTAGAAACTGCTGCTCTAGCGTTACCTCTTCTATAACCTCTTCGAGGTCTAGCTGAGCAAAATTGTAAAGTGAGTTGTTCATACTATTCTACATTTAAATTAATACCTAAGCCTTTAAGCATCTCGCAAGATACTATGTGACCTGCTAGCTCTCTAGTGTGGAACTCTAACTCTTCACGCTCTATAATAGTATTAAAGGTAGCAACCTCGCCTTCGCTGTTGTTTCTCATTCTCCAAACGTCTTGATGCTTCGAGTTCTTGCGCTTCGGCTTGTCAATAGTTATGCAGATAGTCCCTTCAAGCATTGCGGCTTCGCTGAACATACGAACTAGGCAGTTTCTGTAAGTAAACGAACGCTTACGTAGTTTCCCTGTGTGGTCCACTTCTAGCAAGTCGCTGTTTGTCAAGAACTTAGCCCTGAAGTCGTCAGGGTTAATGCCCTTTCTTAATTCGCTAGTAATCTCAGCAACAACCGCTTCAAAGGCTTCGTCGAAAGCAGAACGCTCATTTGATTCAGCCTCGTCAGTCGCTAAAATCATATATTTGCGAGCCTCTCTAAAGGCCGTTAGCTCGTCGTTTAGCTCTTGAATGATAGCCTGAGCCGTATTTCCTAACAAAGTCTCTGTAAGGCCTTCCATTGCCTTCTTAGCCGCGTTTAGCCCGTTGCTTAGGTTAAGGTACATAGGGGCAGTGCCTTCTGTCCTGCCGTGCTCGGTTCTGTCACCGCCCTTCATTGAAAGGCTAGACGTGACCTTTGCATTGATTAGGCCCGTTCCTGCTACCTTGTCCCAATCCTCTGTAAAGTAATCAACCGAGCGCACAAAAGACAGCGTGAAAACTAGCGAGCCTAATGGTATGGGAATTATAGCTTCAATGCTGTCGAACTTCTCGCCTTGGTGCTTAAAATACAAAGATTCTTCGCCTTTTCTATTGGTGCGGTGAGAGTTGCGGCCCTTCATTGTCGGTTTAGACCCGTTCTCCTGTAACTGAGAAATAAAGGCCTTCACTGCTTTCGTAGCTAGGTCCAATTCTTTTTGGTCTCTGTTTCCAATGATTACGTTGACAGCCGAACGTCTAGCCTTTAGCTGTGGGCTTAATTGCTTAATGTCTGTAAATGATAACATAATAAAAAGTTGTTTAGTTTATCCGTAAATGATTCCGCCCAATAACAGGCACTGCAAAAACGCGTCGTGCGTATCTCCGTCGTCGTTCCCCTTCGCGAAGTCGTCTAGTATCCAATCCTCGTTTATCTGCATCTCGTTAAGATTCCCATAGACGTCGTCTAGTGTAATAGTTTCGCTCAACGTTTGGTCGTCTGCTCCGTATTCCATTACGATTAAGTTACCCGCCTTAAATACCTGAGTCCAAACGTCTTCCGAGCAAATGTAGTAATCGCCTTTTACGTATTCTTCAGGGCTTCCCGCTTTTAGAATCTTCACCGCTTCCCGCGCTTCGTCGTATGCTTCCTTCGAGGTGCAGTCTAATTGTACTTCGCCATATCCGATTGACCCGCTACATAGCGAGTTCCAAAATAGTGCTAAGATAGCCTCGTCGTCTAGTTGGTAGGTGGGTTTTAAAACCGCCTTTAAATTTAAATCCATTGTTCACGTGTTTAAGTGCCTTTTAAGGCTGTTAGGGGACGTTAACCGCAGTGAGCGGTATAAAGTGTCATTCACAACGTCCAACGCTCTTAGAAGCGTTTAAAATAGGTTAATAAATAAGGAACCAACCAAGGCCAATAAAAGCAGTAAGGCGGTCCCACGAATGGCTAGGTCTTCGAAGCCCTTAACTTTAGCCCACTTCATTAGAAAACCTTTTGAAATTCCACGCTAACACTAGACAGAAAATCCCCGTCAGCAATGGCCTCGTCGCGTAGCTTATTAGCGAAGTTCTCCGCGTCTTCGAAGCGTTTGAATGCTCCTTCAATTTGCACAAAGGAACCTAGGCTACCTTGGCCCCTGTATACCACAATAAAAACGCCGTCTATTATGGCTTTAATGTCTTTTAAATTACTCATAGGTCATTAGATATTAGTTC
>Ga0213868_10000418_pt1 | contig 39763 bp, 25 predicted proteins | sample PICome_9_FD_160087 | JGI IMG/M metagenome (GOLD analysis project Ga0213868, IMG submission 160087) | Coastal seawater microbial communities near Pivers Island, North Carolina, United States - PICO127 | ecosystem: Environmental > Aquatic > Marine > Coastal | place: USA: North Carolina...
GCCGCTGATCGTGGGCACGGGGACCATGCGCACGCCGGATTCCATTGCGCTGGCCAAGGGGGCGCGCGCGTTGAAGGCGGATGCGATCTTGTTGGCGACACCGCCCTATGCGGTTCCGACAGAGCAGGAGAATGCGCTGAATGCGTTGGCGATCGACCGTGCGGCAGATCTGCCGGTGATGCTGTATAACTACCCCGGTCGCATGGGCGTGAACATGGGCGAGACGTTTCTTGACCATGTCAGCCGCTCGCGCAACATCTGCGCAATCAAGGAAAGTTCGGGGGATATCAACCGTGTGCATCTGCTGGCGCGGGATTATCCGCATATCCAGATGTCCTGCGGCATGGATGATCAGGCGCTGGAATTCTTTGCATGGGGCGCGCGGTCCTGGGTCTGTGCGGGTTCGAACTTCTTGCCGCGCGAACATGTGGCGCTCTATCAGGCCTGCGCGGTCGAGGGTGACTTTGACAAGGGGCGGCGGATCATGTCGGCCATGATGCCCTTGATGCGGGTGTTGGAGCAGGGCGGCACCTTTGTCCAATGCGTCAAACACGCCACCACGATGACCGGTGTGGATGCGGGCGGCATGATGCCGCCACTGCAGCCCCTGAACCATGACGACCAACATGCGCTGGAACAGGTGATCCATGTGCTGAAATCCACAATTGCTGACATTTTGAAAGGCTAAGACCTTGATATCGCTTATATATCAGGAATATGCGGCCATCGCAGTCGTCCACATAAGATACGACGCGGCAGAGGCTCGCAAACCCCGGTCGGGTCTGTGATGTACAGCGCCAAGCGCACGCCCTCTTTTGCCAGCCCGGCCGCCTGGGCAGAGATCCTTGGCGGTTACCGGGCCAGTCCCCCGATTGACGGCGATCACAGTGCCGATGTCACGATCATCGGCGCAGGCTTTGCGGGTCTGTCTGCGGCGCGGCGGTTGATGCAGCTTGATCCCGGACTGCAGGTTACCGTGCTGGATGCCCTGCGCGTGAGCGAAGGCAGCGCGGGGCGCAATTCGGGCTTCATGATCGATTTGCCGCATGATCTGGCCTCAGATGATTATGCGGGCAAGGGTGATGACCAGATGCTCATTGGGCTGAACCGACGTGCCATCGGCTTTGCCCGCGATGCAGTGGCAGAGTATCAGATCAATCCGGCCTTTGCCGATCCGGTGGGCAAGGTGAACGGGGCTGCCACCGCGCAGGGCGACGCGCATAACCGCAGCTATGCCGCACATCTGGCGACATTGGGCGAAAGCGCTGAAATGCTGGACGCGCAGTCGATGGAGGAGCTGACAGGCAGCAGGCATTATCTCAGCGGTCTGTATACGCCCGGAACGCTGATGTTGCAGCCTGCGGGCTATGTTCAGGGGCTGGCCGCCGGTCTGCGCCATCAAGGGGTGCGGATTGCCGAACAGGCCCCTGTCACGGGCTTTGAGCGGCAAGGGCAGACATGGGTGGTGCGCACGCCAAAGGCCCGGATCGCCACGCCGCGCATTATTCTGGCGACGAACGGGCATCTGGAAAGCTTTGGCATCGCCCGGGGCAAATTGATCCAGTTGTTCCTTTTTGCCTGCATGACCCCGGAATTATCCGCCGAGCAGATCAGGGCGCTGGGCGGTGCCGCGCGCTGGGGCGTCACGCCGTCGGACCCGATGGGCACCACCATGCGCCGGATCGACAGCGCACAGGGCGGCAACCGGATTGTCACGCGCACCTGTGCGACGGTGCGGCCCGCGATGACGGCCAGACCACATGATCTGGCGCGCGCCTGTGCGGTGCAGAAGATCAAATTCGCCGAACGCTTTCCGGCACTCAAGGGGATCGGGATGCAATACGCCTGGGCAGGGCATCTGTGCCTGACGCTGAACGGGGTCTCCGTAACCCAAGAGGTGGCGCAGGGCGTGACCACGGCCTGTGTTCAAAACGGTCTGGGCACGGCGCGGGGCACCTTGACGGGGATTGCCGCGGCTGAACTTGCCCTTGGTCAGCAGTCGCAGGTCACAGCCCATTTCACCAATGAAGCGGCCCCCAGATCACTGCCGCCGCAGCCCTTTGCCACATGGGGCGCAAATGCCTACCTGCGCTGGAAAGAACACCGCGCGGGGGCTGAGTAGTAGACCGATCCCGCGTTCTGGCGTATCCGGTCTGCATGAAGAGCCCCCTCCATATCCTGCGCCGATTGTGGCACCGTGCCGCTGAACGCCGCCGCCGGTCGCGGTTTTTCCGGTCCTTGCGCCATCTTCATGGGCCCGCCAGGCCGGACATGGCCCCAGACGATGTGTTGGCCATCGTCGTGGTGCGCAATGGCAGCTATTATCTGGATGCGTTTTTCGATCATTATCGCAGCCTTGGCATTCGTCATTTCGCCTTTGTCGACAATGGGTCCACCGATGACACGATTGTCCGGATCAAGGCCCAGCCGGGGACGATCATAGATCAATCTACCTTGCCCCTTGGACAATACGAGGACCTGATCCGCCAATATCCGGCGCAGACCTATGGCGCGGGCCGTTGGTGCCTTTATGTTGATATGGACGAGATATTTGATTTTGAGGGACGTGCACAGATCGGCCTTCGGGGTCTTATCGGCTATTTGCAGCGGCAAGGGGCCACCGCATTGGTCGCACAGATGCTTGAGATGTTTCCAAAGGCCCCGCTGCGGGAAGTGGCGCATCTGGACTATGCCCAAGCGCTGCGGGAATTCAGCTATTTCGACATCAGCACCTTGGACAAATTCGACTACCACAGCACCGACATTCCGTTTCACGCGCTTTTGTCTGCCAACAGCTGCCCTACAGCGGCGGTCAAGTTCTGTTTCGGTGGCATACGCGGCAAGGTATTCGGCGAAAACTGTTGTCTGACCAAACATCCGCTGATCTTTAACGGTCCGGGTGTCACACCGGCCCCCCATCCGCATCTGTCCATGGGCCTGCGCTGTGCTGATATCACGGGTGTGATCAGACATTACAAATTCGCAGGCGATGCCGCCGCGCGGGATGCGGCCTCTGTGGCCTCTGGTGCGCTGACCCATGGGGAGGATGCAGCACGGGCGGCGGTGCTTTCAGCCGCGCCGGATGTGTCGCTCTTTTCGCTTGAGGCGCGGCGCTGGAACCGGGTTGAACTGCTGCAGCGGGCCGGTTTTCTGGTGGGGTCCAAACGCTATGCCGCCTATCTGAAGGAGGCGGGGCAATGAGCATTGCTGCTGTCGTCATCGGGCGCAACGAAGGGGCGCGGCTGGTGGCCTGTCTTGCTGCGCTAAAGGGCAAGGTGCAGCCGTTGATCTATGTCGATTCCGGGTCCACCGACGGATCCGTGGCCGCCGCTCAGCAGGCCGGGGCGCAGGTTGTGTCACTGGACATGAGCCAGCCTTTCACGGCTGCGCGGGCACGTAACGCGGGGTTGGCGGCACTTGGGGATCAGACCAGCTTTGTTCAGCTGTTGGATGGGGATTGTGTGATCCGCGATGGCTGGCTTGAGACGGCGCAGCGCTATCTGCACGAAAACCCCAAGGCCGCCGTAGTCTGCGGTCGGCGGCGCGAGCGGCATCCGGATGCGTCGGTCTATAATGCGCTGATTGATGACGAATGGAACACGCCCTGCGGACCCGCACAGGCCTGCGGGGGGGATGCCATGATGCGGCTGGCGGCCCTGCGCGAGGTTGGCGGCTACAGGGATCAGATGATTGCGGGCGAAGAGCCCGAGCTATGTCTGCGATTGCGCCACAAGGGCTGGCAGATCTGGCGCTTGGATGCCGAGATGACATGGCATGACGCGGATCTGACGCGGTTTGGCCAATGGTGGCAACGCTGTCGGCGTGCGGGCCATGCCTATGCCGAAGGGGCAGCCCTGCATGGGCGCGGGCCGGATCATCTGTGGGTTGGGGAAACGCGGCGCGCCTTGCTGTGGGGGCTGGCCTTGCCGCTTTATACTTTGCTCAGCAGTTTGTTTGTCACGCATTGGGCCTTGGCGCTGCTTTTGCTTTATCCTGTGCAGATCCTTCGGCTTGCCGCTCGTAAGAACCTCAACTGGGCCTTTTTCACGACCTTGGGCAAATTTGCCGAAGCGCTGGGGGTGTTGCAGTATTACGTGGCGCGGTTGATGGGGCGCAAGTCGCGGCTGATCGAATATAAATAGGCTTGCGTTGTGGCAAGCGGGCCCATTACCGCTGTCTGAGTGCCTGCACCAACAGTCCCGGCAGGATCGCGAAACATTTGGCATAGCGCGGCACCATGCGGGCCGGGGATTGCAACATGCGCCACAGCCATTCCAGCCCCATCTTGCGCATCACCATGGGCGCGCGCTGTTGATGGCCCGATAGAAAATCCAACCCCGCCCCGATGGAGGCAAAGCCCATGGCCGGCACCTGACTGCGGCCTCTGGCGGCAAAGATTTCCTGTTTTGGCGCACCAAGAGCGACAAAGCACAGACCAGCACCGCTTTGCGACAATTGCGCCAAAATCGCATCGGCCTCGGGCCCTTGCGGATCAAAGCCCAGCGGTGGTGCATGGGCATATGCGATCTTCAGTGTGGGGATCTGTTTTGTCAGCGCAGATGCTGCCCCTGCCAATGCCGCATCCGAACTGCCCACCAAGGCGATGGGTATCTCCATTTCCGAGCAAAGCCAGCACAGCGGCAAAATCATGTCGGACCCCGGCATCAGTTCAACCGGTTGCCGCGCGATGCGGGACAGCCAAACCACCGGACGGCCATCCGCGACAATCAGATCATGGGCGCGATAGGCGGCCAGAAACGCCGGGTCAGCAGGCAGTTTGCTCAGATGGTCAAGGTTCAGCGTGGCCAGGCAAAAGCCCGAAGTCGCCGCGAATTTGGAGCGGATCGTTTGAAACAATCCGCTGCGCGTTGCAACATTGACCTCGACTGTATGGGGTGTCTTGCCAAATTTCACAGCTGGCCCTGCCAAATATCTGCCGTCCATGGGCTGCAGGAAAGGGCGGTAATGGGCGGAAAGGCTATGAATATCAGCATCTAAGCCCTGTCTGCACCATGCGCGATTGATCTTTGAGGGCAATCTAGCGGGATGACAGGCACCGGGCCAAGTGTTAATTTTTGAAGATGACCGATGGGCGGTTGCAGGAACGTAATGGGAAACTCTGTCGCATATCTGATGTTGGCGATCTGGCCGGTCGTTTGCCTTGTGCTGTTCCGCACGCAAAAGGTTGAGCGCGCCTTGATATGGTCAATCCTTGGTGGCTACCTGTTTCTGCCGCCGCTGACAGAGGTGAACCTGCCCTTTGTACCGGCCTTCGACAAGGCCTCCATTCCGAACCTGAGTGTCCTGTTGATTGTGCTTTTTGCCGTCAAGCAAAAGCTGCGGCTTTGGCCCGAAAGCCGCATTGCGCAATGGTTGGTGGTTGGGCTGGTTCTGTCGGCGATCCCGACGGTGCTGACGAATGGCGACCCGATCAGTTTTCAGGTGCTCAGGGGGGCCTATCCGATCCTGTTCGAGGTGGGACAATTGCCCGGGCAATCGGTCCGTGACATCGGGTCAGTGCTGATCGCACAGGTGCTGATGATCGTACCCTTCCTGCTGGCCCGGCATCTGCTGGCCTCAGAGGACGGATTGCGTGAAATCCTGCTGGCGCTGATGGTCGGTGCGCTGATCTATTCGGTGCCGTCATTGATCGAAATTCGCCTGAGCCCGCAAATCAACGTCTGGGTTTATGGATTTTTCCAGCATTCGTTTGAGCAGATGATACGCGCGGGTGGTTTTCGCCCGATCGTGTTCTTGCCGCATGCTTTGTGGCTGGCGCTTTTTGTGTGCACCGGCCTGATGGCTGCGGCGGCCTTCCTGCGCCATTCGACGCATGAGAACCGTCACAAGATTGTGGCCGTCGTATGCTATCTCGCGGTGCTCTTGGTGTTGTGCAAGAGCCTTGCGTCATTGGCCTATGGGATCGTCCTGACCCCGATTGTCCTGCTGGCCCCGTTGCGCTGGCAGATACGCATTGCTGCGCTTTTTGCCTTGGTGGCTGTGACCTACCCGATGCTGCGCAGTTTCCATTTGATCCCGCTCGATGCGATCCTTGCACAGGCCGAAGCGATCAGCGCCGAACGTGCGCAATCGCTTGGCTATCGGTTCAACAACGAAGAGCAGCTTTTGGCCCGCGCTGCCGAAAAGCCGCTGTTTGGCTGGGGGGGCTGGGGCCGCAGCCTGATGCGCCATCCTGAAACCGGTGCCATCCTGACGATCCCTGACGGACGCTGGATCATCATTTTTGGGACCCTTGGCTGGTTTGGTTATATCTTTGAATTCGGGCTGTTGGCCTTGCCGCTCTTCTTGATGTGGATCTACATTCGACGGGACCGAAATGTTGTCTTGTCGCCCTTTGTGGCCCCTTTGTGTCTGATCCTTGGGATTACGATGATGGACATGCTGTTGAATGCAACCCTGACGCCGTTCATCTGGCTGACGGCGGGGGCTATTCTGGGCTATGCGGAAAGGCGGATGCCGCGCCCGCACAAAGCGCTGAAATTTGGTCTTTCTGATGCTGGCGTGATGGCGCAAAACCCCAAGGCCGATGGAAAACGAACGGTCATGTGATCCGGATTTGGGGCGGCTGGAGTGCGGTTGCAGTTGGTCGCATACCGCCTGCGTCACTATAGCGTTTGGGGCTGGCACAGCTGTCGTGATAGGCTCGCGCAATCAAAGGGCGAAAATATCATAAATTTGGATGTTTTTGTGTTTGCACATGCTTGCTGGCATAAAAATGCCCAGATTCCCCTGTAGTCGTCGCGGTACGAGTATTATCATTCATTGGAGCTTGCAGCTGACCGCCATCAGAATGTGAGATGATTTGACGACCATGAATACCCACGCACATCGTCCTATTGCGGACGAAGACATTGCGATCGTTGGCCTGTCGGTCAATGTCCCCGGCGCCGCCAGCGTCGAGGCCTATTGGGCCAATTTGCGCGATGGTGTGAACGCCATTCGTCGCCTGTCGGAACAAGAATTGCTGGATGCGGGCGAAACGGCGCAAAACATCGCAAAACACAATTACGTCCCCTTTGCCGCCCCGATGGCAGATTTTGACAGCTTTGACGCTGATTTCTTTGGATTTTCGCCCAAGGATGCGGCGATCCTTGACCCCCAACACCGCAAGTTCCTTGAGGTGGCCTGGGAGGCGATGGAGCAGGCGGGCCATCCGCCCGAAACAATTTCCGGCCCGATAGGCGTTTATGCCGGCTGTGGCATGGGAAGCTATTTCTATTTCAACATCTGCTCCAACCCGGACCTTGTGGATGACGTGGGCATGTTCCTGCTGCGCCATACCGGCAATGACAAGGATTTCCTGTCCACCCGCGTGAGCCATGTCTTTGACCTCAAGGGGCCCTCCATCAACCTGCAGACAGCCTGTTCGACCTCGCTGGTGGCGATCCATTATGCCTGTCAGGCCTTGCGCGCGGGCGAAGTGGAGATGGCGCTGGCCGGTGGCGTGACGATCGAGTTGCCGCAGGGGCGGGGCTATCTGTTCAAGGAAAACGAGATCCTGTCGCCGGATGGGCAGTGCCATGCCTTTGATCATCGCGCGCAAGGCACGGTCTTTGGCTCTGGCGCAGGGGCGGTTGCGCTGCGCCGGTTGTCAGATGCGGTCGCGGACGGTGATCACATCTGGGCGGTGATCAAAGGCTCTGCTGTCAATAATGACGGTGCCGCCAAGGCGGGCTATCTGGCCCCTTCCGTAGATGGCCAGACGCAGGCCATTGCATCGGCGCTGGATGCCGCCGGGGTGGCCGCGCAAAGTATCGGTATGGTCGAATGCCATGGCACGGGCACCTATCTGGGCGACCCGATCGAGGTTGCCGCCCTGACCGAAGCCTATCGCGCGCGGACCGATGCCGTCGATTTCTGCCGCATCGGTTCTGTCAAAACCAATATCGGGCATCTGGACACCGCCGCCGGGGTTGCGGGGCTGGCCAAGGCAGCATTGGCGCTGCACCACAAACAGATGCCGCCTTCGCTGGGCTATGAGGCACCCAACCCGGCAATTCCATTTGAGGGAAGCCCCTTTCGGGTGAACGACCGGCTTGCCGATTGGCCTGCGGGGCCCGCGCCCCGGCGTGCGGCCGTCAACGCGCTGGGCGTGGGCGGGACGAATGCCCATATGATCCTTGAAGAGGCCCCCTTGCGCCCCGCCTCAGAGCCAAGCGACTGGCCCTTTCAGGCCCTGTGCATTTCAGGCGGTACGAAAGCGGCGCTTGATGCCAATACCGCAGCACTTGCCGCGCATCTGCGCGCCCATCCCGAACAGCCACTTGCAGATGTGGCCCATACGCTGAAAAACGGCCGCCGTGCCTTTGACAAGCGGCGGGTGGTCGTGGCCGAAACCCATGCCGAAGCCGCCACCCTGCTGGAACAGAACGACAGCCGCCGTGTCTTTACCCATGACGCGCTGGGCGATGCGCCCGAGGTGGTGTTCATGTTCCCCGGTGGCGGTGCGCAATATGCGGATATGGCACGCGACCTGTATGAGACAGAGCCGGAGTTTGCCGAATGGATGGACCGGGGCCTGGCCCATCTGTCCCCGCAACTGAGCTATGACATCCGCGCGCTCTGGCTGCCGGAACCGGATCAGCGCGACCTGGCAGCACAGCGGCTCAAACAACCCTCGGTGCAGCTGCCTTTGATTGCGATTGTCGAATATGCGCTGGCCAAGCTCTGGATGTCCTGGGGCGTGCAGCCTGCGGCCATGGTGGGACATTCCATGGGCGAGAATGTTGCTGCCTGCCTTGCCGGGGTCATGACATTCGAGAACCTGATTGATCTGGTGCTGTTGCGGGGCCAGCTGTTTGACGAAGTGCCCGAAGGCGGCATGCTGAGCATCTCGGCCTCCCTTGAGGTGATTGAGCCGCTTTTGGGCGACGATCTTGATATCGCATCGGTCAATGCGCCCGGGTTGATCGCGGTCTCTGGTCCTCAGGCTGCCCTGGATGCGATGCACGACAGGTTGGAGCGCGCCGATATCGATTGTCAGCGCATCGCCATCGACATTGCCGCGCACAGCCGGATGCTGGAGCCGATCCTTGAGCGCTACCGCGCGTTCCTTGGCGGACTTGATCTGCAAGCGCCGCAAATGCCGTTCCTGTCCAATCGCACGGGACAGATCATCACTGCCGCAGAAGCGACCAGCCCTGACTACTGGGTCGGACAGCTGCGCCACCGGGTCAATTTTGCCGATTGCATCACCACGCTCAGCGCGGCGGGCAAGCGGATCTATCTTGAGGTCGGTCCGGGCAAGGCATTGGCAGCCCTAGCCCAGATGAATGAAGCCGTGGCCCCTGCACAGGTGCTCTCAAGCCTGCGGCACCCCGACCACGACATCGCGGATGATATGTATTTCGTGACTGTCATCAGCCGGCTTTGGGCCTGCGGTGCAGAGGCGGATTGGAGCCAAATCTGGGGCGAGGCACGGCGCAACCGCGTGGTGCTGCCGACCTATCAGTTCCAGCGCGCCAGATATTTCATTGAGCCCGGTCGCACGGCCCTTGCCGCCCCAGAACCTGCCTTGGCCCGTCTGGGCGATATGGCTGACTGGGGCTCTGTCCCGGCATGGCGGCCCCGATTTGCCGATGTTGATCTGGACGTCGCGCATGATCTGTCGGACGCACCGCTCACCTGGCTGATCTTTGGTGACGAGAGGGGGATCGCAGGGCCCGTGATGCAGCGGCTGCGTGCTGCGGGTCACGCGGTGGTGCAGGTGCGGGCGGGGGACGGCTTTGCCCGACTGGACCACACGACATTTACGCTGGCCCCCGAACAGGGGCGGCAAGGCTATGACCAACTGATCGCCGCGCTGAAAGACACCGATCTGATGCCTGACCGGATTGGCCATTTCTGGCTGACCGATGATCACCTGGCCCCGCGCCCGGGCAGTTCCACCTTTGACCGCAACATTGAACAGGGTTTTTGGAGCCTGACCTGGCTGGCGCAGGCGCTGGGTGCTGCAGGTTTGGACAGACCCCTGCATCTGTCGGTCTTTACCGCAGGTGCGGCACAGGTCCGCACAGAGGCGGTTCCCTTTCCCGAAGAGGCGATGATCGCCGGACCAGTTGGCGTTTTTGCCCGCGAATTGCCCGGTGTGACCTGCGCCCAGATTGACACCCAACCGCAAGACGCGCCTGAACCTGCGCCGCGCGGCTGGTTTGCAAGAGCGGCCTTCGCGCCTGCCACAACACCGGAGGAGACGCTGACAGACCGTGTGCTGGAGGACCTTCTGGCAAGGCCTGCAAATACCATCGCGGCCTACCGGGGTGAGAAACGGTTTGAGATGGGCTTTCGTCCGATGCCATTGCCCCAAAGCGATGCGGCAGTCTTTCGCGACGGCGGGACCTATCTGATCACGGGTGGCTTTGGGGGCATTGGCCAGACCTTGGCCGCTGATATCCTGGGCCAGCACGCGGCGCGTGTTGTGCTGCTGTCGCGTGATCCATTGCCGCCGCGCAGTGCGTGGGATGCATATATCAAACAAAACGGCACGTCTGATCGCAGCGCACGGCGCATGCAGGCGGTGATGCGTCTGGAAGAGCTGGCACAGGGGCAGGGCGGTCAGGTTGAGGTTGCTTGCGCCGATGTCGCCAACCTTGCCCAGATGCGCCGGACGCTTGATGATGTGATCACCCGTCATGGTGGTTTGACCGGTGTGATCCACGCTGCCGGCACTTTGGATGATGCGCCGCTGCTGGCCAAGACAGATGCGCAGATCGACGCGGTCTTGTCGCCCAAGGTGCAGGGCCTGCGGGTTCTGGATCAATTGCTGCCCGATGGCACGGTTGAACTGATGGTGCTGTTTTCATCGACATCTACCGCCACCCGCGCCGCAGGCCAGAGTGACTATGTGGCCGCCAATGCCTGGCTGAATGCTTTTGCCGCTGCGCGCAAAGATGCCAAGACCCGCGTGGTCGCGGTCAACTGGGGCGTATGGGCAGATGTTGGCATGGCGGCGCGCGCCCTGGGCGGGGCCGCTGCCGATGTGCTGCCGGCCCGCGCCATTGACGCCGCAGTGATCAAGACCGCAGGTGCCGATGCATCGGGCGATCTGGTCTATACAGCGCGGATCAGCACCGAGGATTGGCTGTTGGATCAGCACCGCACGGCGCAGGGGCAGGCGATCTTGCCCGGGACCGGCTATGTCGAACTGCTGGCCGAGGCTGCGGCTGCCCAGGGTCTGTCCCGCTTTGAAATCAGGGACCTGTATTTCCTGCGCGCCCTGCCGGTTGCGGATGACAGCGCCCGCAGGCTGCGGATTGCGCTGCGCCCGGATGGTGATGCGTTTCTTGCCGAATTGCGCAGTGATTGCACCTGGCAGGGGCGCCTGGGCTGGCAGCTGCATGCCCAGGCCACACTGGGCCCGGCGTCAGCGCCGCCTCAGGCACCGCTTGATCTATCGGCAATCGCCGCGCGCTGTGGTACTGTCCGTGGCGGGGATGATCTGAACCGGTTGCGCGCATCCCAAGAGGCTCATCTGGCTTTTGGACCGCGCTGGCAGGTGCTGATGCAGACGGCTCTGGCCCCGACCGAAGGTCTGGCCAGCCTGCGTCTGCCCCCTGATGTGCAAGGCGATATTGCCGCAGGTCATATCCTGCATGCCGGTTTGATGGATATTGCGACGGGCTGGGCCATTGAACTGGCACCGGGCTATAGCAAGGATCATCTGTGGGTTCCGGTCTCTTACGGGATGATCCATGTGCATGGGCCACTGCCCGCAGATATCCGGTCCTGGGTCCGTCTGTCCGATGGTCAGGGCGGGGATGGTTTTGTCCGCTTTGACGTCACGATCTGCGATGCGGCAGGTCAGGTGTTGGTCGACGTGCAAGATTTTGCAATGAAGCGCCTTGAGGGCGGCTTTGATCACGCACCGCTGTCCGAAACAGAAGTCCAGTTTGATGCAGACGACGCCCGTCAACAAGATCTGACCGCTGCCGAAGAACGGCTGGCCTATATGGTCTCGCAGGGGATTCGGGCGGCCGAAGGTCCACAGGCCCTGCGCCGGGCGCTGGCGTTGGGCCGGTCGCAGGTGATGGTGTCGTCTTTGCCGCTGGAGGGTTTGATCGCACAGGCCGACCAGCCACAGCACGCGCCGGCGGTGTCAGGGCAAAGTTTTGACCGCCCCGATCTGGACGGCACTTTCGTCGCGCCGCGCAATGACATTGAGGCAAAACTGGCCGAGCTGTGGTCCAACCTGCTGGGGATCAACCCTGTGGGCGTTGACGACAGTTTCTTTGATCTTGGCGGTCATTCGCTGATTGCGGTCCGGCTGTTTGCCAGCGTAAAGCGCGAATTCAAAGTGGAATTTCCCATTTCGGTTCTGTTTGAGGCCCCGACAATCGCCAAATGTGCCGCCCTGATCGCGGCCGAAACAGGCGCGGGCAGCGCCGTTGGTGTCACCAGTTCGGCAGGGACCACAAAGAACGACAGCTTTGAATTCCTGGTCCCTCTCAATCAAAGTGATCGCAAGGATGCGGCCCCCTTGTTCATCGTGGCGGGCATGTTCGGCAATGTGTTGAACCTACGCCACCTGGCATTGCCCTTTTCGACCGAGCGGCGGGTTTTCGGGGTTCAGGCGCGCGGGTTGGTGGGGACGGCCAAACCGCACAACCGCGTCGCTGCCGCCGCGCGCGATTACCTTGCGGAAATACGCCGGGTGCAGCCGGTGGGCCCCTATCTGCTGGCTGGCTATTCGGGGGGCGGTGTCACTGCCTATGAGATGGCGCAGCAATTGCGCGCCATGGGACAAGAGGTGGGCGTTCTGGCCTTGCTGGATACGCCGCTGCCCGTACGGCCCGCCCTTGCAAAGCCAGACAAGGCGCTGATCAAGCTGGCTTTGATCAGGGAAAAAGGGTTTGGATATCTGCTGGAATGGGCCGGTGCCCGACTGGCGTGGGAAAGGGACAGACGCAGGGGCGCGCAACCCGGGCCGCAGCCGTTGGCCGGTGCCGCCTTCAACAGCCTTAACGTGCAAAATGGGTTCCTTGAGGCGGTGGGCAGCTACCAGACGCCGATGTGGGACGGCCCGTTGACCCTGTTTCGCCCGCCGCTTGATCTGCACTGGCAGGTCACAAAGGGCCGATGGGTCAGCGCAGAGCGCGAATATGTGACCCCGGACAACGACTGGCACCAATATGCGCCCCATATGGAGGTGATTGAGGTGCCGGGCGACCATGTCAGCATGGTTTTGGCCCCAAATGTCACAACTTTGGCGCAAGAATTGCGCGAAGTCATCGCAAAGTCGTTGGATAAAGGCGAAAAGGACTGGAAGCAGGCGACGGCTGCAGAATGATGAATGATATTTCCCCACGGGTTCTGGTGATTATTGTCAATTACCGAACGCCGCAGATGAGCCTGCGGGCGGCCACCGCTGCCCTGGCTGATTTGCCCCAGGGGGCTGAGCTGGTCATTGTAGACAACGGCTCACAAGATGGTTCCGCCGATATCCTGCAGGGTGAAATTTCCGCGCGAGGATGGGATGCAGAGGGCCGGGTGCGGCTGATCCGGTCGCAGGTCAATGGTGGATTTGGCGCAGGCAATAACCAGGGCTTTGCGGCCAATATGTCCGACGGCCGCGCGCCAGAATTTTTCTATCTGCTGAATTCAGATGCCTTGCCCGACCGCGGATGTTTGCCGCAGCTTTTGCGCCATCTTGTGATCACGCCAAAGGCCGGCATCGTCGGCAGCCATGTGCGCGGCGAGGACGGGGCAGAGCATATCACAGCCTTCCGCTTTCCATCGATTGCGGGCGAATTTGAGGGGGCTGCCCGTACCGGCCCGATCACGCGTCTATTGCGCCGCGCTGTGGTGGCACCGCCCTTGCCGCAGGGCAGCGCACAGGTGGATTGGGTGGCAGGTGCAAGCGTGCTACTACGGGCGCAGATGCTGCGTGAGATTGGCCTTTTTGATGAACGGTTCTTTTTGTATTTCGAAGAAACGGACCTGTGCAAACGTGCCGCACAGGGCGAATGGCAATGTTGGTATCTGCCTTGCGCGCGTGCGGTGCATATCGGCTCTGTGTCCACGGGTATGAAAAACTGGCAGCGTGTTCCGGCCTATTGGCATCAATCGCGCAGTCACTATTTTATCAAGAACCACGGACGTCTTTACGCCGCAGCCGCCTTGGCCGCGCGGCTGGCCGGTGGCGCGGTCCACAGCGCGCGTGCCATGCTTGCGGGTAAGCCGCGACAGGATCCGCCCGGTTTCTACCGCGATTTGCTGCGTTTTGGCCTTGGGCTTTCGGGCCCAAAGCCCTGCGATCTGCCGCGCCCCAGACATTCGGAGGAAAATATATGACCTCTCCTTTTACGGCTGTTCTGATTGGCGACGAATCCCTGACCATCGCTTGCGGCGATATGATTTTGGCGGCTGGGCACCGGATCGGGGCGGTCATAAGCCGCGCGGATGCGGTGTGCCAATGGGCGCAATCCCAAGGTCTTGTGCTGCTGACCAACCCATCTGAAGTGCTGGAACTGGACCTACAGGCCGATTGGTTGCTGAGCATTGCCAACCTGCGGATGCTGGCCCCAGATGTGCTGGCTTTTCCCGGCAAAGGTGCCGTCAATTTCCATGATGGGCCACTGCCGCGCTATGCGGGTCTGAACACACCGGCATGGGCCATCATCAATGGTGAGCCCACTCATGGCGTCAGCTGGCATATGATCGAAACCGGCGTCGACCAAGGCGATCTGCTGGTGCAGCGCATGGTCGAGATTGACCCGGAAGAGACGGCATTCAGCCTCAATGCCAAATGCTATGCCGCCGGGATGGAAAGCTTTGCGCAGCTGTTGCCGCAGCTTGCGGGAGATGCCTTGGTGCGCACTGCACAAGACCTGCGGCAAAGGAGCTATTTTGCCAAGGATCAGCGGCCTGCCCAGATGGGTCTTCTGGATGTCGCGCAGCCAGCCGAGACACTGTCGGCGCTGGTGCGAGGGCTGGATTTTGGCGATTATCCAAACCCGCTGTGCAGGGCGAAACTGGCGATCAAGGACGGCTTTGCCGCTGTTGGTGCTTTGCGGATCACGGATATGACATCGGTCGGTGCCGGCGTCGTGGCGCGTGTTACGGCGGATGAGGTTGTCATCGGGACGGCGACCTTGCCGGTGGCCCTTAGCCAGTTGACCCAGATGGACGGCACGGTCGTGGATCTGACCCAAAACTTTGCTGTGGGCGATAGGATCATCACCCCAGACCTGCCTGCGTTCGATCCAAAGGACGAGGCGTTTTGGCACGGCGCTCTTTGCGCCTCTGCCCTGCTGGAGCTGCCGCTTGTAATGCGCGGCAGTGATGCGCCTGACCTGCGCCGCACTGCGCTGACCATGGCCTCCGGCACCGGGACAAGCGCATTGCTGACAGCTGCGGCAATGGTCTTGATAAAAAGCGCAGGGCTGACAGAGGGCTCGGTCGCCTTGGCCATGGCTGACCCGCACCCGCTGGCGGCAGGCTGGGTACCGCTGGTGGTCTCGGCGCAAGAGGCGCAGCCGTTGTCAGAGGTTCAGGCAGCGATTGCCCAACAGCTTGAGACGGCGCGGCAGAGCGCGGGATTTGCCGCCGATCTTGGTCTGCGGGACCCGGCATTGACGGGGCAGCTGGCACCGCAGGTTGGCATTGCCTTGGACGGTGCGGCGATGACGGCTGTTGCGATGACGATCTGTCTTTCGGCGCAGGGGCCCGAATTGATCTATGACGCAGACCGGGTCACGGCGCAGGCCGCAGCGCTGCTGGCGGCGCGGCTGGAGGCGGCATGGGCGGTCGTGGACAGCGCGCAGACCTGTGCGGCGCTCTGTGCGCTGCCACAGGCCGAGATCGCGCAGCAATTGCTGACCTGGAACGACACGGCGCGTGCCTGTGACGCAATCCCTGTCCACAGCGCATTCGAGGCACAGGTTGCCCTGACGCCGGACGCGGACGCGGTTGTCTATGAAGACGAAACCCTGAGCTATGCGGCGCTGAATGCGCGTGCCAACAGGCTGGCCCATTGTCTGCAGCATCATGGCGCGGCAGCTGGAACGCCGATTGGTCTATACACCAGCCGCGGCATTGATCTGCTGGTTGGTGCCTTGGCCATCTTAAAGGCGGGCAGTGCCTATGTGCCGCTTGATCCGGCCTATCCGGTGGACCGTATTGCGCATTACATCGCAGACAGCCGGGCACCGCTGATCGTCACCCAGACCGGGTTGCAAGGGCAATTGCCTGGGCATGATGCGCGGGTCATCCTGATGGACGATGACCCTGAGATTGACAGCGCGCCTTTTGACAATCCTGGGGCGGCGGTGACGCCCGATGATCTGGCCTATCTGATCTATACCTCGGGTTCCACCGGCACGCCCAAGGGGGTCATGGTCAGCCACGGCAATGTCGCCAATTTCTTTGCCGGGATGGACGACCGGATCGACCATGCTGCGGGCGATGTCTCGCTTGCCGTCACCTCGCTCAGCTTTGACATTTCGGTGCTTGAGCTGTTTTGGACGCTGGCGCGTGGTTTCAAACTGGTGCTGGCCGGGGATGAAAGCAGGACGCTGATTTCCAAAGGCCCGATTGCCGTGTCGGATCGCAAGATAGACTTTAACTTGATGTATTGGGGCAATGACGACGGTGTCGGGCCCAAGAAATACGAATTGCTGCTGGAGGGCGCGAAATTCGCCGATGCCAATGGATTTAATGCGGTCTGGACACCAGAGCGGCATTTTCATGCTTTTGGCGGCCCTTATCCGAACCCTTCGGTGACCGGGGCTGCGGTTGCGGCAGTGACGCAGAATTTGGCTGTAAGGGCAGGGTCTTGCGTGGCCCCCTTGCACCACCCGGCGCGCATCGCCGAGGAATGGGCGGTGATCGACAACCTGACCAATGGGCGCGTGGGGCTGGCGATTGCCAGCGGCTGGCAGCCTGACGATTTTGTGCTGCGCCCCGAAAACACGCCGCCCCAGAACAAACCTGCGATGTATGCCACAATCGACCAGCTGCGCCAGCTGTGGCGCGGCGAGGCGGTGGCCTTTCCAAAACAGGACGGCACCCTGCATGCGGTGGTCACACAGCCGCGCCCTGTCTCTGCGGAACTGCCCATCTGGGTCACCACGGCAGGCAATCCTCAAACCTGGAAAGAGGCCGGTGAGATCGGTGCCAATGTGCTGACCCATCTTCTGGGGCAATCGGTTCAGGAGGTCGCGGAAAAGATCAAGATCTACCATCAGGCGTTGCGCGATGCAGGTCATGACCCTGCTGATTTCACGGTCACGCTGATGTTGCACAGCTACCTGGCCGAAACACGCGAAGAAGCACAGGCCGTCGCGCGCGGCCCGATGAAGGACTATCTGCGGGCGGCTGCCGGATTGATCAAACAATACGCATGGGCCTTTCCGGCCTTCAAGCGGCCAGAGGGGACCGAAAACGCCTTTGATCTCGACCTTGACGGATTGTCGGAAGAAGAGCTGGATGCGATCCTTGAATTTGCCTTTCAGCGGTATTTCAACGACAGCGGCATGTTCGGCACGGTGGCCGACGGCCTGGCCCGCACCCAAGAGCTCAAGCGCATTGGCGTGGATGAGATTGCCTGCCTGATCGATTATGGCATCGACACATCCCTGGTCATGGAGGGGCTGAAACCGCTGGCCCGTGTGCTGGCGCTGTCCAACCAGACGACCGCCCTTGATGCCGGTGACTTCTCGCTTGCCGCGCAGATCATCCGGCATGATGTGACGCATCTGCAAGTGACGCCGTCGATGGCACAGATGCTGGTGACCAATGAAGAGGCCCAAGGCGCTTTGGGCCGGGTCAGACATCTGATGATCGGGGGCGAAGCCTTGCCGGGCAGTTTGGTCGCGCAGCTGCAGTCCCATACGCGCGCCAGCATTCAAAACATGTATGGTCCGACAGAGACAACAATCTGGTCGACCACCCATATGGTCAAGGACGCCAGCGCGGTTACCACGCCCATCGGGGTGCCGATCGCCAATACGCAGGTCTTTGTGCTGGATGACAAGATGCAGCCTCAACCGATTGGGGTTGAAGGGGAATTATGGATCGGCGGCGCAGGGGTCACCCAAGGATATTGGGGGCGCGAGGCGCTGACAGCGGAGCGGTTCGTGGCAAACCCCTTTGGCGCGGGCAGGCTCTACCGGACCGGCGATCTGGCGGCATGGGACGCGCAGGGTTGTCTGTGGTTCTCGGGCCGTGCGGATGCGCAGGTCAAGCTGCGCGGTCACCGGATCGAACCGGGAGAGATCGAAGCGCAGCTGGCCAAGTTTCCCGGCGTGTCGCAGGCGGTGGTCGTCCTGCGCGAAGGCGCGGGCGGGGCGCAGCTGGTGGGCTATGTCACCGCCAAGGCTGCGGTGGATCAAGAGGCGGTCAAGCGGCAACTGGCCCGTGATCTGCCTGCGATCATGGTGCCGGCCGCGATTGTCACGCTTGATGCGATGCCGCTGACGCCCAACAAGAAGATCGACCGCAAGGCATTGCCCGCGCCGCGCCCGCGCGCCTCTGCTCCGGTCGTGATGCCCACGGGCGATGCCATCGGCACGCAGGCGGCTGTTGCGCAGATCTGGTCAAGACTGCTGGGGGTTGCGGATATCCGCAGGGACGATAATTTCTTTGCTCTTGGCGGTCATTCGCTTTTGGCCGTGCAGGCCCATCGCGACATCCGCCAGGCCTTGGGGGCGGAACGGCTGTCGATCACTGACATCTTCCGCTTTCCCACGCTTGCGGCGCTGGCGGGCCATATTGATGGACAGAACAGCCCTTTGCAGGGGGGAACCAGCACCGCCGCCGCCGCCGCCAGTGAACCGGCCAAGTCAGAGATGATTTCCAAACGCCGCGCCATGCGCGCAGGCCGGAGCAAAGCCGGTGTATGATGCAGATCAACACGCCAGATATGTTTGACCAGATTCGGGCGATTATCACGTCGCTTTTTGATGTACCCGTCGCCGTCGGTGTGACCGACCCCGGGCAGGACCAGCCTGCCCTGATGGGCGGGGAGGGCGCGCATCTGAGCCAAGCGTTGGCGGGTCGCAAAAGAGAATTCGCCGCCGGCCGCAGCGCCGCGCGATTGGCGATGTCTGCCTTGGGGCATGCACCCTGCGCGATCCCGGCCGCCGTGGACCGTGCGCCGATATGGCCAGAGGGGCTGCGCGGCAGCATCTCGCATACGGCATCGCTCTGTGCGGCTGTGGTGACGGATGGGCCGGTCTGGTTGGGGCTGGATATTGAGGGCAAGGAGGATTTGAACGCTGGTTTGCTGACAACGATCTGTTCACAAGATGAAATCGACCGGATCACTGGCCCAGATCATCTGCGCCTGGCCAAGTTGATTTTTTCCGCCAAGGAAGCAGCCTATAAGGCGCAATATCCGATGACCGGCATGTTATTCGGGTTTGACCATCTGGATGTCACGGTTGATGAGCAGAGGCATGAATTTATTGCCAGATTTGTCAAACCGGCGGGCCCTTTCGCGGTTGGCGATACTTTGCCGGGGCGGTTTGACGCGGTTGCGGGGCATATTGTCACCGCCGTGATTGCGCGGCACGATAGCCAGAAAGGAGCATGAGCCGATGTCACAGCTGACCCGCCGCGCCGCCATTGGCGTCCTGTCTTTGGCGGGTGCCTATGGGGCCTATCGCTATCTGTTGAATGCGCGGATGTTGGAGCGTGCGGAGGCCCTTTATGCCGATCCGCTGCCGCGGCCTGAAACGGGTATGACAGTCTTTCATCTGGGGCATTCACTGGTGGGCAGGGACATGCCTGCAATGTTGGCACAGCTGGCCGGTGCGGGACATGGATATCACAGCCAGCTGGGCTGGGGCACCTCGTTGAAAGAACATTGGGAGCCGGAGTTGGCGATCCACGGGTTTGCGCAGGAAAACGATCATGCCGCGTATCGGCCCGCCAGACAGGCGATAGCGTCAGGATCTTACGACAGTGTGATCCTGACCGAGATGGTGGAGATCAGCGATGCCGTGCGCTATCACGAAAGTGCCGAATATCTGGCACGCTGGGCGGGACTTGCCTGGGATGCAAACCCACAGGCGCGGATCTATCTTTATGAAACATGGCATCATACGGATGATGACAAGGGATGGCTCTACCGGATCGACAGCGATTTGCGTGCATACTGGCAAGATAAGGTGAAATACCCCGCACTTGGTAAATCGTCCGCCCCCATTCATCTGATCCCCGCAGGTCAGGTCAAGGCAGCCTTTGTGCGTGCGGCTGAGGATCACGGCGGACTAGGGGATGTCGCAGGGGTTGATGATTTGTTTGCCCGCCATCCTGACGGCAGGCCTGATACCATCCACTTTAACGATCTGGGGGCCTATCTGGTCGCCTTGACCCATTTTGCGGTGCTTTATCACCGATCGCCCCTGGGGGCACCTTTTGCCCTGCTGCGTGCGGATGGTACGGCGGCGCAGGCCCCGACCCCTCAAACAGCGGCATTGATGCAGGAAATCGTCTGGCAGGTTGTCCTGCGCCACCCTGAAACCGGGGTGGCGGCATGAGCAGTCTGGGCGCGCTGTTTTCGGTTCTGATGGTGGGCCATAGCCTGTTTGGCACCACAGGGCCGAGCATGCTGGAACAGGCCCTGCTGGCCGGAACAGGGGACGCCCGTGTTCAGGCGCAGATCATCAATGGCGCGCCCTTGGGCTATAACTGGAAGGAATCCGATACTGCCAATGGGGTGGATGCGCGCGCGGTCTTGCCGGACGGGAGCATCACCCACCTGATCCTGACCGAAGCGATCCCTTTGGCCAATCATATCAAATGGTCAGAGACCGAAGTTTATGCACAGGCCTTTGCCGGTCTGGCGGTCGCGGCCAATCCGTCCACGCATATCTACGTGCAGGAAACCTGGCACAGCCTCAAAAGCGGCACGGGGCAGCCTGTTGAATATGACGAAATGGCTGACATTCCATGGCGCGAAAGGCTGGATCAGGATCTACCTGTTTGGGAAAAGATCGTGACTGATATTGCCGCTGGCAAAAGGTCCAATGCGGCGACCGTTGCCTTGATCCCGGCCGGGCAGGCGATGGCGCGGCTGTACGATGAAATTGCCGCCAACAGGGTCGCGGGGCTTGGTGATATCTCGGCATTGTTTGACGACGATATTCACCCAAGCGATCTGGGCCATTATTTTGTCGCGATGGTGCAATATGCCACGATCACCGGGCAATCGCCGCTTGGCCTGCCGCGGGATTTTCGCGCGGCCAATGGCACGGCGTTTGACACCCCGGACGAAGACCTGGCCCGCGCCTTGCAACGTATCGCGTGGGATGCTGTTCAGGACTATCAGGGCAATGTGGTGCCGCCCGTGCCGCCTGCTGCACCTGTGGCCCAGGTCGCGGCAACCGCGACCGAGGCAAGGGCACCGCCAAGGCCCGGCGTGCCTGATCTGGTCAAGGCACCTGCGGGGACGGCTCAGGGCACCAATGCGGTTGCCATCGGTCTGGCATCGGTCACGGACTGGAGCACTCAGGTGCCGTTTCTGGACCTGATGAAAACCTCTCGACCCTGGATCGGGCATAAGCCCGGACAATGGGGCGGCATGTCTGTTGATGAACTGGCCGCAGGCGGGTTTCTGGATGCGCAGGGATGGCCTGTCCGCAAGCCGCGCACATTAAGCAGTATAGGCACGCTCATTCTGACGGATATGCCGGAGCAGGCCGTATCGCTCAAGGGCCGCTACCGGTTGCAGTTTGAGGGACAAGGCGTGATCGAGGTCGCGGGCAGGGCCACCAACCAGCGCTATGGCAAGGGCGAGGTGACCTTTGATTACGAGCCGGGCCCAGGTGCCGTGGAAATCCGCATTCAGCGGCTCAACATCACGGATCCGCCGCGCAATATCACCGTGGTGCATACCGACAATATTGACCGATTTGATGCAGGTGCCGTGTTCAACCCACTGTGGACATCGCGCATCGGCCAGTTTCGCGGCCTGCGTTTCATGGACTGGATGGAGACCAATAATTCAAAGTTGTCCGCATGGGCAGACCGGCCAAAGCCCGATCAAGTGACCTATACTGGCGGCGTCCCCCTTGAGGTGATGATACAGCTGGCCAATGAGCTGGAGGTTGATGCCTGGTTCAATATCCCGCATCTGGCGGACGATGATTTCGTGCGCCGCTTTGCCCAAATGGTCCGCGATACGATGGATCCTGCGCTGACGGCCTATGTGGAATTTTCCAATGAGGTTTGGAACTGGCAGTTTGATCAGGCCCGTTGGGCCGATGACAGCGCGATGGCGCGCTGGGGCCAGAAGGATAAATGGATGCAGTTCTACGGCCTGCGCGCCGCCGAAGTGGCGCGGATCTGGTCCGATGTTTTCGGTGCTGACGGGCAAGGACGGCTGGTGAATGTGATCTCCAGCCAGACGGGCTGGCTTGGGCTGGAAAGCGAGGCGCTGGCGGCACCGCTGGTGGTGGCCGAAGGGACCGCCGCCCCGGTAGAGGCATTCGACGCCTATGCGGTGACCGGGTATTTCGGGGGTATTCTGGGGCTGGAAGAGGGCGGACCACTGGTCAAAGGCTGGCTGGTCGAAAGTGCCACTCAGGCCAGAACTGCGGCGCAGGCCCAAGGGCTGAGCGGGCAGGCGGTGGAGGATTACATGATGTCCCATCTGTATGATTTTGCGGCCCAACTGGCGGGGCGCGAATTATTGGATGGTGCCTATAGTGGCAATCCTGCGAATACGCTGATGGATCTTTTGGGCCGGGTATGGCCCTATCATGCGCAGGTGGCCCAGGCTTATGATCTGGATCTGATCATGTATGAAGGGGGCACCCATCTGGTGGGTGTTGGCCCACAGGTCGATGATGCCGAGTTGACGGCGTTCTTTCAACATTTCAATTACTCGGCCGAAATGGGTGCCCTGTACAAGACCTTGCTGGACGGATGGAAGGCCATAGGCGGTCAGCTGTTTAACGCCTATTCGGATGTCTATGCGCCCACGAAATGGGGGTCCTGGGGGGCTTTGCGGCATCTGGACGATGACAATCCCCGCTGGGAGGCGCTGGTCGGTTTCCAGTAGCCGCCCTTTGAAGCAGGTGCTGTTTCAGGCACGCGGGTTGGCCTAGCGCATGAAGTTGGCCAGTTTTTCAGCCTCGTTATAGACGTTATGGCGTTCCATGGCGCGTGCGTGCGCCGCTGCCCCCATCTTCTTGAGCGTGGCAAATGGCGTGCGTGCCATATTATCCATCGCGGCGGCCAGGGCGTCGCTGTCACCTGCGGGGACCAGCCAGCCATTTTCCTTTTGCAACACCAGTTCAGGTGTGCCCGCAACATAGGTCGCGATGATGGGGCGACCTTCGGCCATGGCCTCCATGACTACCATGGGCAGCCCTTCGGCAAAGCTGGGCATGATCAGCGCATGGGCCGAGGTCAATTCATGTTTGACGCGCACCTCATCGACCCATCCCGCCAGGGTGATCCGGTCCGCCAGACCAAGTTCCGCGATCATTGCTTCGATCTCGGGGCGCATGACGCCATCACCCACCAGTGTGACATGGATGTCTTCGGTGATCTTTGCCATGGCCTGTATCAGGGCCAATTGCCCTTTTTGTTCAACAAACCGGCCAATCGCGACAAGGCGGCGGGGGCCATCGGACATCGGAACAAGTTTGGTGAAACGTTCCGGTTCAACGCCGCAGTGAACCACTTTGATCCGGTCCCAATCTGCCGGAGCCGCCCAGCGGCACAGTTGCGAGCGGCCAAAATTGCTGATCCCAACGGTGAAATCGGCATGTTGGATTTTGCGGCCAAGCGACAAGGCGCGGGGGGAATCGAATTCTTCGGGGCCATGCACGGTGAAACTGTATTTTGGTCCGCCCAACAGATGCGCCAGCATGGCGACAGCGGCGGCATTGGTGCCAAAATGGGCATGGACATGGGTCACGCCCTCTGCGGTGCAACGTTCCGCGACATAGGCCGCTTCGGCCAGATAGACCAGATGCCGGGCGCGCCCCATTTCTGAGACCGCCCCAAGCGAAAGCGCTTCTTTCAAAGCCTCCCAGGCCTGTGCCAGATCCTTGCGCGTGATCCGCGCAACCGCAGCGGCAAGTACGCCGAACCCTTCGGCCAGGACAAATTCGGTTTTGGCAGCCTCTGCGATATCCTGCTTGTCCATCAGCGGTTCGGTGGTGCGCCGCATGGCAAGGCGGATCACCTCATGCCCTTGGGATTCCAACGCACAGATTTCGCGGCGGATAAAGCTTTGCGATGGCTGCGGGTAGGTGTTGAGGACATATGCGATCTTCATGGCAACATTCCGTTTTCATGTTTGAGCAACTCAACGGCCCAAGCCCATGGACCGCGATACAACTGTGCTTTATCACAGTTAGGCGGCATAAGTGAGGCGAAACCCAAGTGTTTTCAAGAATTTCCCGTGCAGTGGGAAGCAACGGTCTGATGTCCCGCGTAGCGCGATCTGCGTCCTGGATCATCTTGGGCTATGGTGGGTCGCAAGCGATGCGCCTTGCCTCCAATCTGATATTGACCCGATTGCTGTTTCCAGAGGCTTTTGGCCTGATGGCTTTGCTCAGCGTGGTGACTGTCGGCTTGACCATGTTCTCTGACGTGGGGATTTCGCCGTCAATTTCCCAATCGAAACGGGGCGACGACGCAGATTTCTTGAACACGGCCTGGACCATTCAGGTGGTGCGGGGTTTGGGCCTGTGGATCGTGGCCTGTTTGATGGCCTATCCGCTGGCGCTGTTTTACGACCAGCCGGACCTGGCAAGCTATTTGCCGGTCGCTGCATTATCGCTGTTGATTGCGGGTTTCAATCCGACGCGCATTGAAACCGCGCATCGGCATTTGCTGATGGGCCGGTTGACGGCGCTGGACCTGCTTAGCCAATTGATCGCGCTGGTGGTGATGGTGTTGCTGGCATTGATGCTGCAATCGGTGGCGGCTTTGGTGATCGGCGGGGTGATCGGGGCATTGGCGAAACTGGCCCTGACGCATTTTTATCTGCCGGGGTTGCACAACCGTTTTCGCCTTGAAAAACCCGCGATGCAAGAGCTGGTGTCCTTTGGCAAATGGATCTTTCTGTCGACGGTTTTCTGGTTCTTTGCCAGCCAGGGGGACAAGGCGATCCTGGGCAAGTTCCTGACGCTCGAGACCTTGGGCATCTACAATATCGGCTATTTCCTGGCCTATTTTCCGGTGCTGTTGGGCATGAACGTCTCAAGCCGCATCATGATCCCGGTCTACAGAGAAGGGACCGACAGCGGCCGGATTACCCGGCTGCGCTATCTGCTGAGTTCGGGGGTATCGGGGCTGTTGATTGTGATGGCGCTGACCGGTCCATGGCTGGTCGATGCGCTGTATGATGATCGCTACATCAGTTCCGGTGCGATTGTGGTGGTGCTGTCTATCGGGTTCGTACCGCTGGTGATCGGCATGACCTATGATCAGGCTGCGCTGGCCGCGGGCGACTCACGGCGGTTCTTTATTTACAATGCGTTACGATCGACGTTGCAGGTGCTGCTGCTGCTGGCAGGGGCCATCTATGCGGGGCTTATTGGTGCGATTGTCGGGATGAGCCTGTCGATGATCCTGTCGCATTTTGCGCTGATCTGGCTGGCGCGTGCGCATCACGCCTGGGATTGGCGGCATGACTTTTGGTTTGCATCATTGGGCGTTGCAGTCGCGTGGCTGGCGCTTTGGCTGCATTGGGATGCGATTGCCGCAATGAGTGCTGCCACCTGACGGGTGCGCTCTTGGAAAATCTTGAACCCTTAAGTGCAGCCTGAAGCCAAAGCTTTCAACGCTTCAAGTGACCCGGCAGGCATTCCCGGAAACGCATTATCGCTGCTCTATGTTCAGACTACGTTCCAGTCTGGCCTGACGGCCCTGCAAACTGGCTTTTGTCTGGTCCTTCCAGCCTTGCGATCCTTTGCCCGATTTATGTTTTGTTGCCGTATCGGGAATAGACACAACCGGCAAAAGCCCGGTTTCGCGCTGCATTTGGGCCGCTGTGCGGATGACGGGCCGGCGCAATTCCATGATGAAAGCCAATCCTAGCGCCAGAAGGCCAGCGGCAACTGACCCCATCGCAACCCTGAGCTTGCGGCTCATGCTGATGGGGTAATCGGGCAATTGGGCTTCCTCAAGGGTGGTAAATGTCTCGCCCCTTTCGTTGCTTTCAAGGCTCACGGCCACGGCGGCTTCATTGCGGCGGGCGGCAACAAGCTCAAGTTGGTCCTGAAGTTGGGTCATGCGGCGGTCAAATTCGGCAAGGGTCCGTTCGACCTCTGGCGTTGTTTCGATCGAGGCGCTCAGGCTGCTGCGCCGATCCTGCAGCAGCTGTCGCTGCTTGGACAGGCTGGTCATCTCGCGGTCCAGTGCTTCCTCTTCGCGCTGAACGGTCGCGGCACGGGTATTGCCGCTGCGATCAATGTTCTGACGGGCCAGCTGATTGGTGATGATTTCCCGGTCAAGAGCAAGAATGGCGTCATTCAGGCTGGTCAGCTCGGTCCGGCGAAATTCAAGACTGCCTTCGATCGACAGATCATTGGCGCGGCGGTACTGGGACAGTTCAGCGTCCAGTTCCGCAATCTTTGCCAGCAGTGAGTCTTCTTGCTGCTGAAAAAAGGCCAGCGTTTCGCGGGTCTGTTCCAGCCGTTGCGATGTGGCCAAAGAGCGGGTCATTTCTGCAAGTGTATGGGCGACACGCTGCGCCTTTTCGGGATCACCCATGGTGGCGGTGATGGTCAGGACCGAAATGGCCCCATCATCGGCAAAGCCTTCGCGCGCGGCCGCGACACCGGTGATGCTGATGGATTGCCGCAGCAGATCGACCTGTTCTGACGGGCGCAGAGCAGGCAGGTCGTCATATAGACCGAATTCCTCGATCATCTTGACCAGGTTGCTGCGCGCCATCAGCTGCTGTTCGATCAATTGCAACCGTCTGGCCGCAGAGCTTTCGACGGTGGACCGGGCCAGTTCATCGGAAACGACGGGTTGTTCGATCTGAATAACTTCGGATGATTCATAGACATGCGGCACAGAAAGCGCCCACAGGACAGAGCCGATGACGCCCACGATCAGGACAACCGAAACCAGCCCCATCCGGCGACGAAGCATGTCCAGAAAATCAGCGAGCGTATAGATAGGACCCATTATCCTGTCATTCCCAATTTAGCGGTCCGGAAGAATTTGAAATTCACCCGGTTTCATAGTCGCTTGGATCAGAACAATAGGGCCAGACTACGGCAATTGTTAGTAAAACATTTGTATTGGCTTGGTGTCGCGCCCATGCCGCACCGATGCGACACCGGTGCATTGTGCCACTTTTTCGGCTGTCGTCGAAGGATCTGTGGGATCACCTGGTCAGGGTCAGTTGTAGCGGGCGATTGAATCCTTGCGCGCGCGGTTCAGCACGACGCCCAACAGCGGCACCTGGCCTTCAAGCATCCGTTCACATTCCGCCAACTGCGATGCCATTGTCTGCGTGCCGTCGGACACCAGCAAGATGCCGTCAAGCTGGGGCAAGAAGGCAGAAACGTCATCATAGGCCAGCATGGCAGGCAGGTCATAGAGGACCAGTTCAGGGTCCAGTGCTGTTCGCATAAGTTCAAGCGTCTGTGCGGCCTGTGCGGCCTGAAGCGTCTCGGATGCGTCAAAATCTGCCGCATTGTTCAATCCCAGCGCCAGAGTTTCGCTGGTCTTTACCATATGATCGCCAATGGCCGCATGCCCGTTCAAAAAGTCGGACATGGCACCATGCGTCGGCATGTTCAATGCCTTGGCGATGCCGGGCTTGCGCATGTTCAGGTCCATCAGAATGGTACGTGACCCGGAAATCCGTGACAGGCTTAGGGCCAGGTTGGCAGCCATAAAGGTCGTGCCGCACCCCGGCGTCGGCGAGGTGATCCCGATGTTCTTCCACCCGTGTTCCTGCGTGGTCTGGCGCAGGCGGGTGCGCAACAGATCAAAGGCGCGGACGCTGGGGCTGTCGCGGTCCTCGTCTACTGCAGGCAGGGACATGCCGGGGGCTGTCCCCAAGCCGGGCTCAACCATCGCAAGATCATGCCAGCGCGTCAGGCTTGGCGCGCTTTGGAACAGCTGCTTTGGGGCCACCGGACGATTTGCGGATGGTGTAATGTCGATAACTTCCTGGCTGTCGCGGATCGCCACAGCGCGACGTGGCCTGATGCTGTGACGCATCCCGGCATTGTCCGTATCGTTGCTGTCATCATCCATGGCTTTTGTCCAAAGGTCCTGTGCCAGATGGCTTTTGCGCAAAGCAATATTCTGCCGGGCGTTATGCTGCTGGTTGTATAGCTCTGCGGACTGGGCGTTTGATGTGGTTGGTCGAATGGCAAACATGATCAGTACCCCGTCCGACGCAGAACAACGCCGATTGTCTTGAAAAGAATTTTCAGATCCAGCTCCAAGGTCAGCGCGTTTTCATATGCGCCATCAACCTGGTTGCGGTACGTGAAGCGTGAAGTATTGCGGGCGGACACCTGCCAAAGGCCGGTGATGCCGGGCTGCAGCGCGAAATACTGGCTGGGATCGCCATAGATGCCCAATTGGTTTGGCATCATCGGGCGCGGGCCGACAAGGCTCATCTCACCCAGCAAGACATTCAGCAGCTGTGGCAGTTCGTCCAGTGATGTGGTGCGCAAAAAATGCCCGACGGGTGTGACACGCGGGTCATTTTGCAGTTTCTGCAGCCTGTCCCATTCCAGCCGCATGGCAGGGTCATTCGCCAGATAGGTTTCAAGGACTTCGTCCGCGTTCGGAACCATGGTGCGCAGTTTGAACAGCGAAAACCGCTTGCCGTCCTTGCCCAGTCGGTGCTGGGTATAAAACGGGTTGCCGCCCTCAATCCAAAGCGCAAGCGCACAGAGCATGATGAGGGTGAAGGAAAAGGGCAGTGTCACAATGACAAAAGCCATATCGAACAAGCGTTTGCCCAAATGCCGGTAGATCAGCACAGGACCTTTCTTGCGGGCCAAGGCTGCGTCCCAAACAAAGCTTGGCTGGACGGCACCTGCACCTGAGGCTGAAATATAGCCTGACTGACCTGTCGCCAGAGCGCCAAAATTGACGAAATTTGTCTCAGTTTCTCTCACAATAACCCCCCAGGGTTAAAACCAACTATTACACACTCATTCCGGCGCAAACGCTGGAAAAACACACGTTACTACTTCGACGCTCGCGACCAAACCCACAGGCAGCACCGCCTTTGAATTGGTTAATACAGCCTTTCGAACCATCCTCACAATAGACTTCACGTCAACTTGTTGCCGCGTCCGTGCAAGGATTAAGGCGGGTCGATCACCGTCGCTAACTTCTTGACCCAGCTATAACACTTTTTCGCCTAAATTTACGAAACTTCTGTGAAACACACTGTTTCTGACTGTGCTAGACAACAGTCCTGTGCAGGGGGCTGGATTGTTGCGCGATCGGATGCAAAACATGCCCAAATTCGGAATTATCACCAGAATTTCTGCACCTGTAGCTGCGCGCGTATGCCGATTTGCGCGCATTTTTCCTGCCGAAAAATCAGACATTCACCCATAGGTTGCAAGGCGGCCTGTAATTCGCATTGGTTTGCCCGATTATCCAGCTTTCGGATGCAATATGCAGATGGCGGCCAATGATTTTGCGAATTGATATCCGTCAACATGAACCTCTGGGGAATCGGCTAATTTCATAACTGCAGCAGGAAGAGCGGAATCAGAGAAAGATCAAAGGATGTATCGACAGATGCGACCCAAGAGATGATGCACTGGCAAAGCTATGAGACCTGTTGATCGGGAACTGTCGGAAAAAGGTTGGGATCTCAAAGGAGACTTTGAGAAAGGAACCTCTACCGACAGTTCTTTGATTTTTTGGGGACGTTCAAGGGAACTTGCAGGTCGTTCACCGGCACCACCTTTCTGAAACATCAACAAAGGGCGGTTTGGGACAAACCTGATTTGCCAAATGTTGGCTGAGATCAAAAACCTCAGCAGACAAGCGTGCGAAGATCAGTTTTAGGATCAAAACGGTCCAGATTTTCGGGGAAAACAAGTGGCAGCCCGTAGGGGAATCGAACCCCTCTTTCCAGGTTGAAAACCTGGCGTCCTAACCGATAGACGAACGGGCCACTCTTGTGAGCGGTTCATTACGGAATGACCGCACCGCGCGCAAGTGGAAATTTCGCGGAAAGTTGAGAAAAGCTTTTTAGGCCGGTGCCGCGTCTTCCAATCGCAGCTGGACGGTCTGGCGTCCGCGCCATGAATTTATGTCCAAACGCCCCGCCAGATGGAACCTTGCCCCACCGTGGTTTTCCAACGCGGGCCCCAGCGCGCTGTCATAGGCACCAAAGGCGATGGCCTCCATCTTGCCGCCCAACCCGTCGCCAAAGCTGATTTTAAGGTGGCTTTCGCCCACGCGTTTGGCAAAAAGAATCTGCATGTCGGCAAAGGCATAGCGAGGTGCGGGCGATGAGGCACCGAAAGGTCCGGCCTGTTCGACTATTTCGGCCAGTTCGACAGTGGCGGCACCGGGCATCAGCAGGCCTGTGACCTTGAGGTCGGCAGGACCACCCAGATGCGCGCCCTGTTTGGCAAGCAATTCGGCCAGACGGGCCATTGCAGGGGCGATGTTTTCTTCGGCCACGGTCAGGCCTGCCGCCATCTTGTGACCGCCCCCTTTGATCAGCAACCCTTCGGCGGCCAAACGTTGGATCGGTGCGCCCAGGTCAATCCCACTGACCGAACGGCCAGAGCCTTTGCCGATTCCGTTCTCAACGCCGATGACAATCGCGGGGCGGTTGGAGGCTTCCTTGAGGCGAGAGGCGACAATGCCCACGACGCCCGGATGCCAGCCGGGGCCAGAGGCCCAGACCAGCGGCGCGTCAAAGCCGCGCGTTTCTGCCTGATCCAGTGCTGCGGCACGCACGGATGCTTCGACTTCGCGCCGTTCGGTGTTCAAATGATCAAGCCGTTCGGCCAGGGCTGCCGTTTCATGCGGATCGTCAGAGGCCAGCAGGCGCGCGCCCAGATCGGCCTGACCGATCCGGCCCCCGGCGTTGATGCGCGGCCCCAGCAGGAAACCCAGGTGATAGGCAGTGGGGGCTGTCTCCATGCGGGCGACATCGGCCAATGCGGTGATCCCCAGACGTTCGCGCAGGGCCATGACACGCAAGCCCTGCCGGACAAAGGCGCGGTTGACGCCTGTCAGGGGGGCCACATCCGCGACGGTGGCCAGTGCCACAAGATCCAGCAGCGCCATCAGGTCGGGCCCCTTGCGGCCCGCCTCGCGCAGCTGGCGACCTGTTTCGACCAGCATAAGAAAGACCACGGCAGCAGCGCAAAGATGCGCGCAGGCACCGTCTTCGTCCTGTCGGTTTGGGTTCACCACGGCCAATGCGTCGGGCAGGGTCTCTCCGCCCAGGTGGTGGTCCAGAACGATGACATCGGCAGCGGCGGCTGCCGCGATGGGATCATGGGACAGCGTGCCGCAATCCACGCAGATGATCAGGTCGTGCTGTGCCGCCAGTGCCGCCATCGCCTCTTCGTTGGGGCCATAGCCTTCGTCGATCCGGTCGGGGATATACAGGGTGGCTTTGCTTCCCATCTCGCGCAGCCAGACCAGCAAGAGCGCGGCGGAACTGCCGCCGTCGACATCGTAGTCGGCAAAGATCGCGATCCTTTGGCGGTTGTTTACGGCAGCAAGGAACCGCGCGGCGGCGGTTTCCATGTCCTTGAGGCTGCGGGGATCGGGCATCAGGTCGCGCAGCGATGGCGCAAGGTAGCTTTCCGCCTCCTCCGGTGTCACGCCACGGTGCGCCAGAACCTGACAGACCGCAGCGGGCAGGGTGCTGCGCTGGGTCAAAAGCTCGGCTGCGCGCTCCACCTCGACGCCGGGGCCGACCCAGCGGCGTCCGGTCAGGGATGTCTCAACGCCTAAGTATGACATGGGACTGTCCCTTTCCTGATGCGAAATGACTGAAACGGTCGGGCAGGGCCGACCGACCGCGTTAGTGTTTTTCGATGGGGGTGCGGTAGTTGATGCGCCGCACGGAGCCAGATTTTGACCGCATGATCAGCGTTTCCGTTGTCATCCAGCCCAATTCGCGTTTGACGCCGGGCAGCAGGCTGCCGCCTGTGACGCCCGTCGCCGCAAAGATCACGTCTTCGGTGACCATGTCGTCGCGGGTATAGATACGGTCAAAATCCGTGATCCCGGCCTTGGTGGCGCGGCCGCGTTCGTCATCGTTGCGGAACAACAGGCGGCCATACATCTGTCCGCCCATGCATTTCAGCGCGGCTGCGGCCAGCACGCCTTCGGGCGCACCGCCAGAGCCCATGTACATGTCGATCCCGGTATCGGGGTCTGCGCAATGCATCACACCTGCCACGTCACCGTCGGTGATCAGCCGGATCGCGGCCCCTTTGGCGCGGACCTCTGCGATCATCGCCTCATGGCGGGGGCGCTCAAGGATACAGACGGTGATGTCTGAGGGGCTGCAGCCACGCGCCTTTGCCAGCGCCTCGACCCGTTCGCCGGGGGTCATGTCCAGGGTGACAACATCGGTTTCATAGCCCGGCCCGATGGCCAGCTTGTCCATATAGGTATCGGGCGCATGCAACATTGAGCCGCGCGGGCCCATCGCGATGACGGTCAGGGCATTTGGCATGTCCTTGGCGGTCAGGGTCGTGCCTTCAAGCGGGTCAAGCGCGATATCGACGCCGGGGCCGTTGCCGGTGCCGACTTCTTCACCGATATACAGCATCGGGGCCTCGTCCCGTTCGCCTTCGCCGATGACAACGACACCGGCGATGTCCAGCAGGTTCAGCTGTTCGCGCATGGCGTTGACCGCCGCCTGGTCGGCGGCTTTCTCATCGCCCTTGCCGATCAGCTTTGCAGAGGCAAGCGCCGCTGCTTCGGATACGCGGGCAAGGCCAAGAGAAAGCATACGGTCTTGGAAATCGGCAGAAGCGGTCATGTGCAGGGTCCTTGAAGCTGTTTTGTTGCACCCCCTCTAGCGACAGGCGTGCTTTTGCACAAGCATGCCAAGGCGCGCGCCAATGTCCACCTTTACGATCTTGGCGCTGTCATTGGTGTTATGGCGTGCGGTGGGGCGGAAAATACGGGGTTTGAGACACAAGTTAGTGGCAAGCGCTGCATTGGCGATCAGACAGTGACATATGCTGCTGACAAAGCGGGCTTGCCCGTCCTTGCGCGTGGTTTCCAAAAACTATTGGAGCCACGCCAATGTGAGCGCGGTCAGGACCGCATAGCGCCCGCCCTTGGCCAGTGTCACAAGAATGACGAAAGAGGGCAGCGGGGCCCGCAAAATGCCCGCGACAATGGTCAGGGGATCGCCGATCACAGGCAACCAACTGCCCAGCAGCGACCATTTTCCATAGCGTTGATACCAGCCTTGAGCGCGGGCAAGCTGCTGGTCTGACGCTGGAAACCAGGCGCGATCTTTGAAGGTCAGCAAGAATCGACCCATGTACCAATTTACGACGGAGCCAAGCACATTGCCCACCGTGGCCACGATGAAAAGCGCCAGAACAGCACGTTCTGCCTGCAGCAAAAGGCCAACCAGCACGGCTTCGGATTGCATGGGCAGCACGGTTGCTGCGACGAAAGCAGATGCGAATAGGCCAGCGTAGGCTAACATGGGCGTCCTTTGCGGGATGGCAGGCGGGCCAAGCTGACTGTGCTGCTAGACCTCTTCGATGCGCAGGGCCACGGGAGCACCGGCCAAGACGCCTGTGCCGTCCATCCGGCCCAGGGCTTCTTCCAGGTTGGCATGGGTGGTCTTATGCGTGACGATCAGAACCGGCGCAGAAGCGGCATCATGTTCATATTGGCGCATCCGGTTGATGCTGACGCCTGCCTCGCCCAGAACGGTTGCGATCTTGGCCAAGGCACCGGGTTTGTCTACCAGATCCATCCGCAGGTAATAGGGCGCAGGCAGTTGCGACAGGGCTGCGGTTGAGGTGACAAGGCTGGCTGCGGGCTGGCCAAAGACCGGGCCGCGCAGGCCGCGCGCAATGTCGCAGACATCTGCCATCACCGCACTGGCCGTTGGCCCTTCGCCCGCGCCGGCACCGCGCAGCACAATCTGTCCCACCGCATCGCCTTCCAGCACCACCATATTGGTGCCGCCATCCAACTGGCCCAGGGGCGATGTGTCAGGCACCAAACAAGGCTGCATGCGCTGCTCCAGCCCGCGCCCGGTCATCTGTGCCACGCCCAGCAGCTTAATCTTGTAGCCCATGTCGGCTGCGGCACGAATGTCTTCGATACTGACCCGCTCAATCCCCTCAAGCTGGATACCGTCGAAATTGACGCGTGTGCCAAAGGCGATGGCGCTGAGAATGGCCAGTTTATGTGCTGCATCAATGCCGCCCACGTCCAACTGCGGATCGGCCTCCAGATAGCCCAGGCCATCGGCTTCGGCGAATATCTCTTGGTAGGTTTTGCCAGAGTTCTCCATCCGGGTGAGGATGTAATTGCAAGAGCCGTTCATCACGCCCATCACGCGGGTGATCTGGTTGCCTGCCAGGCCTTCCATCAGCGCCTTGATCACTGGAATGCCGCCGGCAACGGCGGCCTCGTAGCGAATGGCACGGTTGGCTGCCTCGGCCAGCTCTGCAAGGGATTGGCCATGAATCGCCAGCATGGCCTTGTTGGCGGTGACCACGTCCTTGCCGGCTTTCAATGCGGCTTCGGTCGCATTTTTGGCAGGGCCGTCTTCGCCGCCCATCAGCTCGACAAACAGATCGACATCATCGCGGGTGGCCAGCGCCACGGGATCATCTTCCCATGCGTAATCGGACAGGGAAACACCACGGTCCTTGTCCTTTGACCGGGCCGATACCGCTGAAATCGTGATGCGGCGGCCTGTGCGGGCCTCAAGCAAGGCTGCTTGCTTGCGGATGATGCGGATCACGCCGACACCGACGGTGCCCAAACCTGCAATACCAAGACGAAGGGGGTCAGACATTTGGGCGGTCCTTTTCAAAACGGAATTGAGCCGCGATGTAGCCGTTTCGCGCCCGCCATGCAACGCGGCAAATCGCTATCGCAGGCCTTCGTCCAGCCGCCGCTTTTCCTGTTCCGTCAGAACCGCGCCGCGCATGCGGTTGGCACGGGCCCGCAGGCCGCTCAATCGGCCATCAAGATTGGATTGGGTCTGCGCGGGTTCGGCCTGCGGGGCCTGCGCCTGTGCCAGGATCTGATCCAGCGACACGAGGGGCGGGTATTCTGCCGCCTCCAGCTGCACTGTCTGTGTCCGGTCGAGTTCTGGAACCTGCGTGCAACCGGCAAGACTGGCTGCGGCAAGCGACAAAAGGCAAAGGCGGGCGAAAGGTTTCATGGCCTCGTTCTTGCACCACCCGAAAGCACCGCGCAAGCGGGCTTTGCTTTTGAACGATTGTTCATTAATTTACGCCCATGGCACGAACAACAGGCTCTCACGCGGGGATTACAGGACCAAGGGTGCGGCAAGCGGCATTGCGGCTGTTTGCCCAACGCGGCTATGCGGCGGTCTCCATGCGGTCCATTGCAGCAGAGGTCGGTGTGCAGGCGGGGGCCTTGTACAATTACACGCCCGATAAACAATCGCTTTTGTTTGACCTGATGCAGGGGCATATGACCGAGCTGTTGAAAGAAGCCCAAAGCGGTGGTGGCGGCGATCCGTTGAAGCGGCTGCAGACCTTTGTGGAGTTTCACATCCGGTTCCACGCGGATCGGCCCGATGAGGTATTCATTGCCTATATGGAATTGCGCAACCTCAGCCCCGAAAATTTTGCCCATATTGAAGACCTGCGGCGTCGCTACGAAGACCGGCTGGAAACGATCCTGAGGGACGGGGCCAAGCAGGGTGTCTTTGCCGTCGAGGATACCAAGATCGTCACCCTGGCCATCATCGCGATGCTGACTGGGGTCAACACCTGGTACCGAACAGGCGGGCGGTTGTCTCTGGATCAGGTTGTGGCCCAATATTGGGACATGGTGCGCAAGGCTGTTGGCGCGGGTTAGGTCGTTTCTTGGAAAATCGTACACCCCTTAATGCCGTCTGAAAAATATGGCAGCGCGTTAAGGGGGGGCGTGATGGATCGGGTATTTCGGACAACGTTATTGCAATGACGGCCATGTTTGGGCGCAGGCCGGACAAAAGGTCCGGCCTGCAAAGCCGCATTTCGGAACGATCAGAAAAGTCCCCGGCGCAGCAATTGGCGCATCGGGTCTGCCACCCGGAAACTGGGCTGATTGTTGCCACGCCGCCCCAACGAAATGGACAGGCCCGCACGGATTGTCGTATCGACACCCGCAGCATTGCGCCCGCTTAGCCAGTCACGCGATGCCTCGGCAAACAGCGAAACCGGACTGTTGTTGAGCCGTGTCTGCACCCCAAAGGTGACCTCATTGGCGCGCGCCCTGAAACTGGCCTCATCAAATTCGGTCAGGTCGTAATGGGCATAGAGCCTTGTGGCAGTGGTGGCTTGCCAATGCACACCGGCACCGATGCCGATCCAGTCCAGATCATTCTTGCTCGACAGGCCGACGGTGGCCCGGACCTCAAGGTTTACATCTTCGCCAATCTGAAACATGCCCGCAGCCCCCAGCTGCCCATAGGTCGCAGAGGCGTTGTTGCGGTCGGCCACCATCAGGCTCAGACCATATTTCTGCCCCTGGCGCGGTGTCATGTAGAGGACCGTCCCGATCCGCCCGATGGCACCTGTGCTACGCTCTTCGTACTGAAGATCAAACTGCGCCCCGTGAAATTGAGTGATGGCGACATCCAAGGTTCCGGCGACATATCCCCCTTCACCGGTCTGGTTGGAATAGCCAAGCAGCAGGTCACCGCCAATGATGCCCAACCCGCTGTCAGCCTGCGCCGCCTGCGATGTCAACGTGGTCATGGCCGCCAGCGCAGCGGCCTTGATAAAATAAGTGGCCATTTGAAAATCCTATGTAAACGTCAAACGCGTCCAATCCCCCGACAGCACCTGACGAGGGGAATAGCGGTTTTCATTGTTTCGGAAAGTTCAAACAGGATCAGTGGTTAAATGGTAAATTGGTTAATTCGCACCGTGCCACGGGGCGCAGGTTCCCGCGCCCCATGTTGCCTGCGTCAATCGCGTTAATGCGCGGGTTTGATAAAGGTCCCGTTGCGCAGTTCAGCAAAGGCTTTCTCCAGTTCCGCGCGGGTGTTCATCACGATCGGGCCATGCCATGCGACCGGTTCTTCGATCGGCGCACCCGAGATCAACAAAAAACGCAGCCCCTCTGGCCCTGCCTGAACGGTGACTTCATCGCCGGTGCCAAAACGGATCAGCGTGCGGTCCCCGGACATGTCGCGGATGTTCACCTCTTCGCCGGCGACTTCTTTTTCCAGCAAGACGCCGCTGGGTTTTGACGCGTCGGCAAAGGCCCCCTTACCTTGGAAAACATAAGCAAAAGCGCGACGATAGGTGTCGATCTTAAACGTCTTTTTGACGCCTGCGGGAACAGTGATATCCAGATATTGCGGGTCAGCGGCAATGCCATCTACGGGTCCTGTCTTGCCCCAGAATTCACCGGTGATCACCTTGACCCGGGTGCCGTCATCATCTGTCACCACCGGGATATCCGCGCTGGTCACATCCTGGTAGCGGGGGGCGACCATTTTTTGGCTGGCAGGCAGATTGCCCCACAGCTGAAAACCATGCATCTGGCCGCGGCTGTTTCCATGTGGCATTTCCTGATGCAGGATGCCGCGTCCGGCGGTCATCCATTGCACATCGCCCGCACCCAAAGTGCCTACATTGCCCAGTGAATCGCCATGATCCACGGTGCCTTCCAGAACATAGGTGATGGTTTCGATGCCGCGGTGGGGGTGCCAGGGAAAGCCTTTTTCGAAATCCTCCGGGCGCTCGTTGCGAAAATCGTCAAACAGCAAGAAAGGGTCAAGTTCGCTTGGGTCCTGAAAGCCAAAAGCGCGGTGCAGCTTGACACCGGCCCCTTCCAACGTGGGGACAGCACGGCGGGTTTCCAATGTGGGTCTGAGGGACATGAAGGGTTTCCTTTGATCGGTTTCGCCTAAGATGGCGCGCAAGGGGGCCTGCGACAAGGGCCGCAGGCATTTGCTTATGTGCAAATCCGCGCAGAATGCCCTGCGTGTCCCAACGGTCCGGTGCGTCTCAACGGCTGCCTTTTTCATGCGGGCGTGCCCACCAATCGGACGGCTTGCGCCGCCCGCCCCGGCGGCGGTCCAGCCAAAGCGCCAGCTTGCGCCAAGGCGACAGCGCAAGCTTGAGCCACAGCCGGTGCGGCCATTTTGAAAAATCCCGGTTGAACGGGCAAACCCGCATGCAGATGGCACAATCCGACGACAGCTTGGCCCAAAAGCCGAAACATTTCTCTGCGTCCGAGGTCCATTTGCGCACGCCCCTGATCGCCGAGACATTTCCGCCTCCGACCTCAGGGGGGCCATAGGGCAAGGCTTTGACCGGGCAGGCGTCAGCGCATTTGGTGCAGATATCGCAAAAGGCGCGCACACCTTGGGGTCTTGGGCTGTCATGGGCCAGCGGCAGATTGGTGAATATCTTTGAGAACCGCAGCCGCGGGCCGAATTCTGGCGTGATCACCATCTGGTTGCGCGCATATTCCCCCAAACCGGCCTTGATCGCGTAAGGGATCACCAGACCGGTGTCATTCATACTTGCGGTCGCTTCATAGCCCAGGTTGCGGATATAGGCGGCCATCTGCATGACAATGGCGGCCTCATGGCTGTATTCGCGGCCCGTGGCGGCCCCTGCAAGGGCAGACGGATAGGTGGCCACAAGGTCCTCTTCCATCTGGTGGCCCATCACGATGACGCTGGTCATGCCCTGGGGCAGATCATTGGGCGCATCCGACATGTCGCGGGTATCGACGCGGCTGGCATAAAGCCAGCGGTCATCCATATCCGTGATCCCGCAAAGGTCCGCGCCAAAGAATTTTGCAATACGCTTCACCTCGGTGGCCATCTGGTGCGGGTCATCGATCTGTTGCTGCATGGGGGCCACGGGGGTGTCATTGGCGATCGGGGCCTGAAACCCTTCGCGCCGCCCCGTTTCAGTGCCGCGGTCCGAAATCAGGTCGCTGATCAGCCAACTGGCATTGCGCAGGGCGAAATCACGCTGGGTAAAGCCGTCACCGCGGCGCGGTGTGGCCTCCATCCGGTATGAGGCAAAGAAGGCGTCGGTTTGTTTCGATCGGATACTGCTGTCCCAGAAGGCGCGGGTGAAGATGTCATTGCGCTGGGCAAAGCGTTCAAACGCGGGCGTCACCTTAATGCCTGCAGCAGCATCGGTGGGGTGTTCAGGCGGCTGGTTCGAGGGGTATGTCATGAGATGACTTGAGCCTGAAGCCATGGGTTTGTCAAAGGGGTGTAGCAGGGCAGGCTTTGACCGCTTTGGGCGGTGCAATGGTTGAATTGGTCGCGTTTGGACGCGACATGTCGGGGGCCAGACCTGCTGATGGCGGCAAACGCTAAGGGAGAAAGCGATGAAAGTTGGATTTATTGGTCTGGGCAATGTAGGCGGCAAATTGGCCGGATCACTGCTGCGAAACGGCGTGGATTTGGCGGTCTTTGACCTGAATGCCGATTTTGTGGCGGGTTTTGTCGCCAAGGGCGCGCAGGGGGGCACATCTGCCGCAGATTTGATGCAGACCTGCGATGTGGTGATCACCTGCCTGCCCAGCCCGGCGGCCTGTGCTGCGGTGGTGGCCGAAATGCTGCCGCATGTGGGTCCGGGCAAGATCTGGGGGGAAAGGT
>Ga0213868_10000419_pt1:0-5000 | contig 39757 bp, 52 predicted proteins | sample PICome_9_FD_160087 | JGI IMG/M metagenome (GOLD analysis project Ga0213868, IMG submission 160087) | Coastal seawater microbial communities near Pivers Island, North Carolina, United States - PICO127 | ecosystem: Environmental > Aquatic > Marine > Coastal | place: USA: North Carolina...
TCCTTTATTGACAGCAGCAACTTGGGCTTTAATCAATATTGGTACTTTAGCTATTCAACAGATTCAACGTTTATCACGTTAAAAATAGATTACAGGGAAAAATTAAAAAATATTTGATTTTTCCTTGCTTCTTTTATATAATGTCTTTAGGTTTTAATAATTATCTATAAAAACTATGGCAGTACCAAAGAAACGAACATCAAAAACAAAACGCGATTCTCGTAAAGCTAATTGGAAAAGAAAAGCAAATAAAGCTGCGCAAAAATCTTTATCATTAGCAAAATCGGTTTTACAAGGCAAACCAACGAGTTTTATTTACAGTATTTATGTAGATGAATAAATTTTTAAGTCTTAAAATAAGATTTAAAAATTTATTTTTGAGTATATTTTAATCCATTTAAGGTAGCGGATGTGGCGGAATTGGTAGACGCGCTAGATTTAGGTCCTAGTAACTTTTGTTTTGAGAGTTCGAGTCTCTCCATCCGCAATTTATAATTTTTTAATATTTACTAAATATTATCTAATTAATTATTTTGATTTCGAATAACATGATACTTCCTTTTACCTTACAACAACTTCGTATTTTAAAAGCAATTGCTAGTGAAAAAAGTTTTACTAAAGCAGCAGAAATTTTATACGTATCACAGCCATCATTAAGTAAACAAATTAAAATTTTAGAAAATCGATTAGGAATAATTTTATTAAATCGAGAAAATAATAATATATCTTTAACCGAAGCAGGAAAAATTTTTCTACAATACTCAGAACGCATCCTTGCATTGTGTGAAGAGAGTTGTCGAGCTTTAAATGATGTTAAAAATGGGGATCGGGGAAATTTAACAGTCGGAGCAAGTCAAACAATCGGTACTTATTTATTACCACGTGTTTTAGCTTTATTTGCACAAAATTATCCACAAATTAATATTAATGTGCAAGTTGATTCGACCCGAGTGATTACCAAAAAAGTTGTGAATCGTGAAATTGATATAGCTGTCGTAGGTGGTGACGTCCCTGATGAATTAAAAAAAAATTTAGAAATTGAAAAATTTGTCGAAGATGAATTAATTTTAATTGTTCCTAAATCTCATCCTTTTGCACTTAAAAAACAAAAAAAAATTAATAAAGATGACTTATACCATTTAAATTTTATAACATTAAATCCAAATTCTACTATTAGAAAATTCATTGACAATATATTAATACAAAATGGAATTGAGACTAAACAATTTCATGTGATTATGCAATTAAATTCAATTGAAGGCATAAAAACTGCTGTAAGTTTAGGCTTAGGAGCTGCTTTTGTTTCATCTTCGGCGATTGAAAAAGAAATTAAATTAAAAACTGTAGAAATTATTACTATTGAAAATATCAAAATTACTCGCACTTTATCTATTATTACTAATAAAGAATGTTACAAATCAAAAGCTCTCGAATTTTTTCATACTGAATTATGGATGTTAAAAAATATTACAAATTAGTATTCAGTTCTAAATAATTTGACTTCATAAAAACGTCTTTAGTACAATTAAATAGAGTTCAATTTTTCGAAATATAATGTGTTTTAAAATATGAAATATGCAATTGTAGAAATTAGTGGAAGACAATTCTGGATTGAGATGGGTAAATATTACGATTTAAATCGTATACCTACAGAATTAGGAAAAGAAATTACATTAAATCGTGTATTATTATTAAATAATAATGGTGAAATTTTAGTTGGAAAGCCTTTTTTAAATGATGTAAAAGTCACTGGTCGTGTTCTAGAACACTTACGTGACCGTAAAAAAATTGTTTATAAAATGCGACCAAAGAAAAAAACACGTAAAAAACAAGGACATCGTCAAGAATTGACGCGTGTATTAATTGAAAATATTAGTATTAAATAAATTTAACGAGGAAATTATAATGGCTCATAAGAAAGGTGCTGGTAGTACAAAAAATGGTCGTGATTCAAATGCACAACGTTTAGGTGTAAAACGATTTGGTGGACAAGTAGTTAAAGCTGGTAGCATTATCGTCCGTCAACGAGGGATGAAATTTAAACCAGGGTTAAATATCGGCTGTGGTAAAGATTTTACACTATTTGCTTTAAAAGATGGCGTTGTAAAATTTGATTATAAAGATTCAACACATAAACGTGTAAATATTATTGTATAGAAATATACGTTTTTATAAAATGCTAAAAAATCCTTTTAAAAAAAATTTAATATCGAGTGAATATCAGCTGTTAGTAAATGAAATTAACGCTTTAGAAGCACAATTTCAAGTGTTAAGTGATAATGACATTCGAGTAAAATCTTCAGAGCTTAGAAAACAATATCAAAGCTCTAATAATCTACAATTAATTACCCCAGAAGCGTTTGCCTTAACTCGCGAAGCAAGTAAACGAACACTAGGTTTACGTCATTATGATGTTCAATTATTAGGCGGATTAGTTTTAAATAGTGGTAAAATTGCTGAAATGCGAACTGGTGAAGGGAAAACATTAGTAGCAACTTTACCGGCTTATTTAAATGCCTTAACCAAAAAAGGTGTTCATATAGTAACTGTAAATGATTATTTAGCAAATCGTGATCAATTATCGATGGGTCAAGTTTATCGATTTTTAGGCTTAAGTACAGGGTTAATTCAAGAAGATATGGAAGTTCTTGAACGTCAAAAAAACTATGATGCTGATATAACTTATGTAACAAATAGTGAATTAGGGTTCGATTATCTTCGTGATAATATGGCCTTAAATATCAATGATGTTGTTTTACGACCGTTTAACTATTGTATTATTGATGAAGTTGATTCAGTTTTAATCGATGAAGCTCAAACACCTTTAATTATTTCTAATGCTGTTCAAACTTCTATTGATAAATATGTCATCGCTGCAGAAATTATCGATTATTTAGAAGTTAATGTTCATTTTAAAGTTGATGAAAAAAATAAAAATGTTATCTTAACAAAAGAAGGCGCAATTCAAATTGAAGAAATTTTAGGAATAAGTGATTTATATAACCCAAATGATCCTTGGATTCCATATATCATTAATGCTTTAAAAGGGATAACCTTATTCTTCAAAAATGTTCATTATATTGTTCAAAATGATCAAATTATTATTGTCGATGAATTTACGGGAAGAATCATGCCCGATCGACGTTGGAGTGATGGCTTACATCAAGCTATAGAAGCAAAAGAAGGGGTAACAATTCGTCAAAATAACGAGACAGCTGCTTCAGTTACTTATCAAAATTTTTTTTTACTGTATCCCAAACTTTCAGGTATGACTGGAACAGCGAAAACAGCTGAATTAGAGTTTGAAAAAATCTATGATTTAGCTGTTGTAGAAATACCTACGGCTCGACCAAATTTACGCAAAGATTTACCTGATTTAATTTATAAAGATGAATTATCTAAGTGGAATGCTATTGCAAAAGAATGTGGTCAAATTTCTCAAACTAGTCAACCTATTTTAGTTGGTACAACAAGCGTTGAAAAATCTGAAATGTTAGGTCAATTATTAAATGAATATAACTTAACTTATCAAATTTTAAATGCAAAACCAGAAAATGTAAGGAGAGAATCTGAGATTGTTGCACAAGCTGGTAATCGTAACAGTATTACAATTGCAACTAATATGGCTGGGCGTGGTACAGATATTATATTAGGTGGTAATATTAAATTTAAAGTTTTAAAACAGCTATATACTGTTATCGTAAAATATAAAAGCCAAAGTCAAGTTAAAGTTAATAATCTTATATTTCCTATAACTAAAAATCTAAAATCAGTTTCACATAAATTCATAAGTGTATTAGATGCATTATTAAATAATCAAGCATTTATTCAATTAGCTGATACAGAAATTTTACGAATTTTAAATGAAACAGATCAAATTAGAGTTCCTGTCTTAGATTATCAAAGAACACTAAAATTTTTAATTAGTGAATTAACAAAATTTGAGAAAAAAACTCAACGTATTGATAACACTATTGTAAGAAACTTAGGTGGTTTATATATTATTGGAACTGAACGAAATGATTCACGACGTATTGATAATCAATTACGTGGAAGATGTGCAAGGCAAGGTGATCCAGGAACATCACAATTCTTTTTAAGTTTAGAAGATAGACTTTTACGTTTATTTGGTGGCCCAAAAATTCAAGAATTTATGAAAAATCAATTTCTAGACGATACTCCAATTGAAGCAGAACTTTTATCAAAAAGCCTAGATTCTGCACAGCAACGTTTAGAAGAAATTAGTTATGATTCTCGTAAAAATTTATTTGAATATGACGAAATCTTAAATAAACAAAGAAAAGTTATTTATTATGAACGTCGAAAAATTTTAGAAAGTGTTTCAGTTCAAACAAAAATATTAGCAGATGGTGAACAAATCTTAACGGAAATTATTTCACAAATTGAAAAAAATAAATTAACAATTTTAGACGTCATTCCAAGAGTTGAAAATTTATTTGGAACAAATTTATTATTGTTAAATAAATTTAAAAATAATTTAAATAATTTTGATCCAATCGAGTTAAAATTATATCTTTTCCAAGAATTTTGGTTAACATATGAAACTAAAGTTTTAGAATTGGAAATTCGACATTTAGGTATAATTCGTGCCTTAGAAAGAACATTAATCTTAATTTATATTGATACGGAATGGAAAGAACATTTGCAAAAAATGGCACTATTACGTGATGCTGTTGGGTGGCGAAGTTATGGTCAACGTAATCCATTATTTGAATATAAAGATGAAGCTTATGAATTTTTTAAACGTCGCTCATTAATAACACGCCATCTAGTTATTTATGATTTAATTCGATCAAGTATTATTTAAAAATAGCTCTACCCTTTCATATATAAATCTTATTTAAAATATTTAAATTATGACAAAACGAACATTATCAAATAAAGGCCGAACTTCAGTTTTACGAGTATCTGGTTTTAGAGCACGTATGGCTACTGTAACAGGCCGTAAAACAATTAAAAACCGTCGACGTAAAGGTCGT